>JACCEA010756100.1_pt1 | contig 17034 bp, 13 predicted proteins | sample 7449851 | NCBI WGS metagenome assembly JACCEA01 (sample SAMN15323453, study PRJNA562643) | freshwater metagenome | isolation source: river surface water | place: USA:Blue River Watershed | collected 2017-08-18 | reverse complement strand
GATTATGTATAATGATTTAAAATAAAAGTTATATCTTAATTAATTGTTGTAAAAAATGTATTTTCCCTACTTGTTTTAGCGGATACTTTGGTTAAATTTGTGAATAAATTGTTATTGGCAGATGCAATCACAGCAGGAAGAAAAGTACCGCGAAATTATTGAAAGGCTTGACCGCGGCATGAAATTCGGATTGTTTGAGAACGGCAATAAATGCTATTTTCAGGATGGTTTGCAGATAGCCTATACCGACCTGTGGCAGGCCATCAAGTTACGTTTCAATAGCCCGGAGGTAGGCAAAATGTCTCTTTCACAATTGTGCCCCGATGCCTATGTGGGGGCGCATACCTACAAATTCTCCCGCCACAATTGGAGGGGGTAATTGTTACATCAGACGTTTCCGGTTTTATCAGAATAGTTGTTGCATATGGTGCAGTACCTGTGCTGCGCGCGCATCCAGCGAATGGTCTCGGCGGGCTCGCTCGTAGCCTGCCAGACGGATGCGGTTTCGGGCGGCATCATCGGCCAGATAGTGGCGCACCTTGTCGGCAAGTTCCTGTGGTCCGTCGAAGAAGCCTGCTTCCTCATCTTCTTTGAAGTACAGCACCGATTCCTCATTGCGCTCGTGCAACATAAAACCCTGTGCCCCCGGAATGTGGAATGTGCGGGAAGTAATGAGATCGCCCGACGATGAGCCGGACACCTGCTCCGAAAGGATGGCGAGGTTGATTTTTGATCCCTGAATGGCCAGTGCGTACAGGTCACCCAGTATGGACTTGCCCATGATGCTGCCTTTAAGCGCCGCCGACGATGCCTTGTGCCACTGGTCGCCCCATACCTTCAGGTCTATGTCAGGTAGTTGTTCTCTCAGGTGGGTAAGCCACTGTTCTTTCTTGGGCGACCATGTGCCTATGAACGAGGCATCGCAGCCGAAGATATTCTGCTCGTCGGGGCCGATGGTGAGTGGGCGGTGTATCTCGGGGTCGTAGCCATGCGGCATAAAGACAGCGTTCTTGATCCCGAATTTATCTTGCATGTCCTTGATGCCGAAGGTCTTGGTGGTGAAGATGAGATCGTATAGCGGTATGGAACGGGGTATGTTGGTGCCGTGGAAGGTCATGCTCACATCGGGGTAGAACATAACAGCCTTGCAGCCCTTTTGTTTGGCATATTGTATGGTCTCGGGGTGCACAAAAGCACCCTTGTATACAAACAGCACCGCAGGCTGAAATGTATCGACTCGCTTGCGGATGACCTCATTGAATTCGGCTTCCTGCAGGGGGCGAATGAGGCGCTCGGCGATCTTCGCTTTTTTGCCGGTGCCCCTGAGGCTTATGTGGTAGAACTCATCTACGACCTCTATAAGACAGCCGCAGCGGGACAAAGCCCTGAACATACCACCTGCATTACTTCCGCGCCAGAGCGGTCCTACGGTTAGAAGTCTCATAAGATTTTATTGCGTAGTGAATGAGCAACAGCATGAGGTAAGTGGAAACAAGGGATATGATCAGCTGAAGGTCGGAACCCAGCCCAAAAAGGGCATTGAACAAGAGGTAGCCACCCCAAATGCTACCAGAGATGTTGTATGCTGAAGCGGTGAATTCGGCGGCATTCCAGAAAGCGCCTAGCATTGCCCCGAACAGAATCCCTCCAAGTATCACACCTATCCAACCAAAGTCGAGGTATAGCTCACCGGGAATGGTCATATTCACTGAGTTATTGGCACGACCGGTGATGGGTGAGATGGTGGCAGCACCGATCTCAAGTGCGAACCATGCTCCGAGTTCGATATTGGGTTTGTCCGGCCAGAGCGCCCTCGGAACAAGTGCCGCCAAAAGCGGGAATGAGGCTCGCCCGTTGTAGTGTCCGTTTTTCTCTACCAGGTATATTACGTTTGAAAGCTGTGCGATGTTAGACGTTCGGTCCATGGCGCCACCGCGTTCGTTCTCGCTGGTGCTCAGGTCGGTATAGCCCAGCATAGCTGTTCGATCTTGTGTGAATGCGTCGATGAATCGGGAGCGACTACCCGAAAGGGTGTTGAAGAACAAAGAGAACAGAAATACCATAAATAGGATGGGTACAATGCGATAGGAGAACAGGTACTTAAGGCTGCCTTTACCCATAAAGTATCCGCCATAGAAACTGACCGCAGGCGTGATAAGGTCGGAACGAAGATAGGAAGTGAAAAGGGCAATGATGGTTTGCAGAACGGCAAGTATGATGGCATAGTTGCGGTACTTGATATTGTTTTCCACTACCCACATACGGGCAAAGATCATGATACTGAGGAAGTTCAGTAGTACGAGGATCTTCTGCAGCCCGCCGGTGATGAACGCCAGACTAATGGCGTGCCCGGTGGCGTTAAGAATGAGAGTAAGGAGTACGAAGCGGAACAGATAGTCGATATGGCGCTTGTTGTGCATGTCAAGTCTGATCGTAGGGAACGACCGGTTGGCATAAGCTTCCAGACCTATAAACGCAAAAGTGTTACCGATGGCCCACAGTGCGGCCCCTTCGGTCACCTTGTCGAGGACGATGTAGGAATAGATATAATACTGTTTAAGACCATTTACATAGATCTTATTCAGGAAGTTCAGATTGGCAAATGTGATAAGACCCACACCCGTATAGAATGCCATCATGATGTGGAACCCTTTGCGATTCCTGATGGAAACTATCAGTTTCAGCAGGCAGTGCACCACAAACAACCCACTCATGGCCACCCCATCGAGCGAACTCGACAGAGTGATGTACAAAACAAGAAAAATGACATTAAGGATCACTGGATGTTTCTTGGTTGACGCGTGCGCTGCGACGCACACAGATCGGGCACTACCGCTACTGTGGTAATGCGCCATCAAAAATACTCATTAATATCAGTATCTCCGATAGTGCTGCGAATAATAATAATGAGTCGACAAACCGGTTAGTTCAGGCTCCTGAAGTCAACCGGCACGAGCTTGCTCACACCGGGCTCCTGCATGGTCACCCCGTAGATCACATCCACGGCAGCCATTGTCTGCTTGTTGTGGGTAACGATGATGAACTGCGAGTTGTCTGAGAACTTGCGGATCATCTGCGTGAACTTGCCCACGTTGGCATCATCGAGCGGCGCGTCCACCTCATCGAGGATACAGAACGGTGCCGGCTTGATGAGGTAGATGGCAAACAGAAACGCAGTAGAAGTAAGCGTCTTCTCTCCACCTGAAAGCTGGGTGAGGGTGCTTGGCTTCTTGCCCTTAGGCTGCGCGTATATCTCAATGTTGCTGTCAGCAATATTATCCGGGTCGGTGAGACGAAGGTCACAATTGTCCTCGGCGGTGAAGAGCGCCTTGAACACCTGAACAAAGTTCTCGCGCACCAGATCGAAGGTCTCGCGGAACTTGCTGTTGGCAGTGTTCTCTACTTCTTCAATGGTCGACAGCAGCGAATCCTTGGCATTCACCAGGTCGTTGCGTTGCTCCACAATGAAGTCGTTGCGCACCTTCATTTCGGTGTACGCCTCAATTGCTGTCGGGTTGATCTCGCCCATGTTATCAAGGCGCTTCTTCATCTTTTCAGCGTCGGCGGTCAGTTCCTCTATGGTCTGTTCGCCGGTGCGTGGCTGATCGAGAATGTCGTCCAGCTTAACCTTGAATTCTATAGAAAGGCGTTCGCTCATACCGGCCACCTGCAGCTTCATAGTGCCCAGCTTTTCCTTGATGTTGCTCAAGAGCGTCTCGGCATGTTCTTTCTCACGGCGCTTCTGGTTCAGCGCACTTTCCTGTGCGCTTATGTTGTTGCGCATTTCGTAGTACGCGCGGTCTTTCTCGTTCAGTTCGCGTTCTTCTGTTTCCTTGCGTGTCAGCAGTTCATATAATTCGTTGTCGCCGCTGTTCAGCAATTTACCGGTTTCTTCCAGTTGCGTGCTCACATAGGAGAGTTGCTCGGTGTTGGAAGTGATCTGGTTTTTCAGATCGGTGAGTTGATTGGTGCGGAACTGCAATTCCTGACGCAGGTTGTCGAGCTTACTTTGCTGACGGGCCACTGCGAGGTTCTGGTTGTTGTATTGTTGGGTTGCATCGTTGAATGCCAGCTCCACTGTGCGGAACTCTTCTTCGGCACCACGGATCTGGTCTTGGAGGCCCTGGAGTTCGGCATTTATTGATTCCAGCGCATCGCGGGTATCTTGTATGCTTTCGTGTGTATCGTCCAGTTGTTCCCGCAACTCTGCCAGGCGTTTTTCGCCGTTCTGGTTCAGGTGGTCGAAGTTCTCGATGCGGTGTGTGAGGTTCACTACATGGTTCTGCAGCGTGTTCACATCGCGGCGCGCCTGCTCTATCGCTTTGTCGTTCAGCTCCATATTGAAGCCGGTGATCAGCGTTTGAGTGTCTGATACTAACTGTTTCAGTTCAGCAGTGGTCTGGGTGAGTTCTTCAATTTCTTTGGCCAGGCGTTCCAGGTTTTTGGCACGGCCTATCTTATTACCCTCAAACAGCCCCACCGAACCACCGCCCAGTGTGTAGCGGCCGCGCACCATCTTTCCGCTCTTGCTCACCAGCACGTTACCGTTCTGCAGCTCTACGCCAGAAATGTCGGTATCGTCGGCGGTAACATACACATGGCCCAGCAGGCGTTTTGCCAGAGACGCATATTGGTCATCTACGGTCACTAGTTCCAGTGCCGGTATGGCTCCTGCCGGTGTTTCCGTTGTTGCAGGTGTGTACTGACTCAGGTGGTCGAGGATGAAGAAATTGGCTTTTCCTTTTTTATTGTTGTCCAGCAAAGAAACTGCCTTGGCTGCTTCCTGCGGATTGGCAACTATGTAGTAGTTGAGGTAGTTGTCCAGCACGTTTTCCAGTGCGGTACGGTATTCGTTCTTTACCACAAACACATCCGACAGGAGCGGTGCGCTGTTGTCCCAGTCTTTGTTCTTTTTCAGGAACTTGATGCTGTCCGGGTATCCTTCCAGACTTTCCACCAGCGACTTCAGCAGGTCGTGCTCGTTGCGGCGGCTATCCAGTTTTCGGTTCTCCTCTACAAGGCGTGCGCGCAGGCTTTCCATCTGCTCCTGGCTCGCCAGTATCTTCGCTTTTACCTCTTCGTGTTTGTCTATGAGGTCCTGCAGCTCATCCTGACGGTGATGCAGTTTATCTTCTGTTTCGGTTTTTTCGGTACCCAGCTGGCTGATCTGCGAGCTGCGTTGTGCCATTTCACTCTGCACCTGCTGTATGCCGCGCTGAATGTTCATTACAGATGTATCGGCGATGGCAACCTTTTTCTCTGCTTCAAACAGTCCGCGCTGGCGCTGCTGATACTCGTTGCGCATCTGCTCCAGTGCCTGCTTTTTCGCATCAAAGGCAGCACGTTGTGTGTCTACAGCGGCGCGCAGCGTGTCCAGTTCGCCCTTCACTTTTTCCAGCGCTGCGGTTTCATCTGCTATCTGTTTTTCAGAGAACGCGATCGACTCTTCCAGCTTCTGTGATTGTCCGTCGGCACCGGCAAGGAAGTCGCGCAGGTTCTTGTCGCGTTCCTGCAGATGTTCCATTTTTTGTGCGGCCAGCTTCTTGTCGCTTTCCAGTTGGCGCACACGGTTCACCAGATCGTTAAACTTCTTCTGCAGTCCGTTCAGCTCCTGTTCTTTTTCTATCAGCTTCACCTTCTGCTGCTCCACGGCCGCTTCCTCCGTTGCCACCATAGCCTCCAGTTGGGTGCGGCGATCGGTCTCGGCATCGTTCTGCTCGTTCAGTGTTTTGTATTGTTCGTTAAAGTGCTCCAGGCTTGCTTTTGCCAGCTCTATGCTCACTTCTTTGTATTCGTTCTTTACCTGGAAATAGCGTTCGGCTTTCTTTGCCTGACTCTCCAGTGTACGCAGGTTATTGCCTATCTCAAACAACAGATCTTCTATCCTCGAAATATCCTGTTCGGTTGCTTCCAGTTTTTGTTTTGCCTCTTTTTTGCGGGTCTTATATATAGATATACCGGCGGCCTGCTCCAGCATGCGGCGACGGCTTCCGTCCTTGTCTTTAATGATGTCGTCCACCATGCCCAGCTCTATGATGGCATAAGAGTCGTTGGACACACCGGTATCAAGGAACAGGTTGTGAATGTCTTTCAGGCGGCACGCCACATCGTTGAGGCGGTACTCGCTCTCGCCGTTCTTGTAGAACTTACGGGTGATGGTAACAGTAGTGAACTCTGTAGGCAGCAGGTTGCGTGTGTTCTCAAATGTAAGCGACACCTCGGCCATGCCCGATGCACTACGCGTGCGCGAACCATTAAAGATCAGATCTTCAAGATTGTCCGATCGAAGTGCCTTGATCTTGTGCTCACCTATCACCCACCTGATGGCGTCTACGATGTTCGACTTACCACAGCCGTTAGGACCCACGATTCCTGTTATGGGATTGTCCAGTATTACATGGGTTTTGTCGGCAAACGACTTGAACCCTTTTATTTCCAGCGACTTTAACTTCACAACACAAAAATTTAGGAGGGAAACAAAAGTAACAAAATGGATGAATAGGCAATACCCCTATTTCCTGTACAAATAGGAAAGTGCCAAATATGTGGAAAAGTAAAATTTCTGATCTGCGAAAGCGACCTCGTATGGTATAAATTATTTATAATACTTCAGCGCATCGGGCAGTTTCTTCTTAATGTTATCGATACGTTGCTGGTCGCCGGGGTGGGTGCTGAGGAATACCGGCGGTTTGGTGCCGCTACTGTTTGCCGACATACGCTCCCAGAAGCCCACGGCAGCGTTTGGATTATAGCCTGCCTGCGCCATAAAGTAAAGTCCCATTTCATCGGCTTCCATTTCCTGATTGCGTGAGAAGGCCAGTATGCTCAGGGTGCTGCTCACACCATAGGCATTGTTGAATAGTTCCTGTGTTTCAGCCGGCTTACTTGATAGTAGTGCCGACAGTGCCAGCCCCCCATACTGTGCCAGCAGTTGCTCGCTCATACGCTCGTTGCCATGTTTCAGCACGGCATGTGCTATCTCGTGGCCCATCACCACTGCCAGGTCAGTATCGTTCAGGGTTAGCGGAATGATGCCGGTATACACTACTATTTTGCCACCCGGCAGGCACCAGGCATTCACCTCGCTGTTGTTCACCAGGTTAAATTCCCATGAGTAGTTTTTTACCAGGTCGCCCTGACCCTTATCGGTAAGGTATTGGGTTGTGGCCGCAGTGAGGCGCTGACCCACACGTGCCACCATGTCTGCCCCGGGAGTTCCGGTCACAGCAGGGTTGGCAGTCATGAATGAAGTGTATTGCTGACCCGATAACGACAGAACCGTCGCGTCGTCTACCAGATTGAGTGTACTTCGGCCGTTAGCATTTTTTTTACAGGCTACAAATACCGAGAAGATCGCCGCAACCGACAATATCGAAACATACAACACCGTCTTTTTCATGAATTGAGTATTAGACAACACGAATTTCGTGAAAAATGGGGACATGCGGCAGCATGCAGATCCCGTTTCCTTCTGAAAGAGTTAATTGGCATATAATTTGTTCTGTTCCGGATACACGCCCACAAAATATGCCCCGATCGATCTCAAAGGTCATCTGTCTGACCCTGCTTTACCTTTATTTATGTAGCAATGTTGCTGCGCAGGATTCAACGCTTGTTGCACCGACCACTTTTCGCAATGAGTGTAACCTTTCGGTAGGACATTGGTCTGCCGATATGCTTACCGTGGGCTGGGGAGGTCAGCACCGCACTGTAAGTATGGCCAGCTATTCCGGTGCGTATAACCTCGCTGTGCGCAGGCGGTGGGGCAGCAAGAGGTGGGTGGGTTTGGGTGTTGGCTACGAACAGGCAAGTGGAGATGTGTTGAAGATCCATATCACGGGACGTACCGCCTTTAATGCAGATACCATAGGGCGATACCGGATGAATGTTTACTCTGTGGTGCCTGAGGTGATATTCGTTTTCGATCATGACACCGACCGAAATAGTTATTTATATGCGCTTGTTGCTGGCGGGGTATCATTGGTTACCCGCAATGATGAGATTTTTCCTGAGGTACGCAACTATCCTGTACCGGGGACGGTAGTAGCACCTGCATATAGCAAAAGGCGCACTTCAATTCATTTCAACGGCCAGGTTTCTCCATTGTGTTTTAAAGTGGGTGCGCACAGGCTCTCCGGTTTCCTCGAGATTGGATTTGGTTACAAAGGTATTGTATGTGGCGGCCTTGTGTGGCGGTGCTGATCAACAATCAATTTTTCCTTGCCTTGGCACTCATCACATGCACAAGCTCCCCGCCGCCGCTCAGTTCGCTGTGGGTAATGTAGCTTCGGTTCAGCGGTTTCCCGTTCAGTAGTACCTCCTGCACGTACACGTTTTTGTCCGATTGGTTTCTGGTAGTTATCGTCAGGGTTTTGCCGTTCTCCAATCGCACAGTGGCACTCTGTATTGCCGGACTGCCTAATTCGTACCTGTCGCTACCTGGTGCCATGGGGTAAAAGCCGAGCGCACTGAAAATGTACCATGCGCTCATCTGCCCGCAGTCGTCATTGCCGCTGAGGCCATCAGGTTGCGGATGGTACATCTTCTGCATGATCATGCGCACACGTTCCTGTGTCTTCCATGCCGCACCTGCATGATTGTAGAGATAGGCTACGTGGTGCGATGGTTCGTTTCCGTGTACATAGTTGCCTATGATGCCATCTCGGGTGATGTCCTCTGTATGGGCAAAGAAGCTGTCGGGTAGCTGCATGGTGAACAGCGAATCGAGATGCGCGACAAATCGCTTATTACCGCCCATCAGGCCTATCAATGCCTCAGGTGCATGTGGCACATACAGGCTATAGTTCCAGGCATTGCCTTCTATATAGCCCGCCTCGTCGGTGTTCAGTACATCAAAGTCTTTTTTGAAATTGCCGTTGCTCAGTCTGGGCCGCATAAATCCGGTAGATGCGTCAAACACATTTTTGTAATACTCAGCACGTTTGCTGAAGGTATTGTACACTACTTCGTTGCCCATTTTCCGCGCCATCTGTGCTATACACCAGTCGTCATAGGCATATTCCAGTGTCTTCGATACCGAGGCCCCGCTTTTATCTTCAGGCACATACCCCAGGCGGCGGTAGTCGCCTATACCTTCAAACTGATCGTGGTTGGCAGTGGCTATGCAAGCTTCCAGTGCCTTGGTGGCATCGCCCTTGTAGGTGCCTTTTATGACGGCATCTGCAATGGCCGACACACTATGGTAGCCTATCATGCACCAGTTCTCGTTGGCACTGTTGCTCCACACAGGCAGCATGTGGTGTACGCTCTGGTCGTAGTGTGCCAGCATGGAGCTGATCATGTCCGAATTGCGTGCCGGTTGCAGCAGATTCAGCAGAGGATGCAGCGCGCGATACGTGTCCCAAAGGGAGAAGGTGGTGTAGTTGGTAAAGCCATCGGCTTGATGCACATTGCGATCCAGCCCCATGTATTCGCCATTCACATCAGTATACACTGTGGGGTTGACGTAGGTGTGGTAAAGAGCGGTATAGAAGTTCTCCATCACTTCTTTGTCAGCAGTGATCCTTGTTTTCGATAGCTCCTTTTCCCATGCGTCTTCTCCTGCTTTGCGGATGTCTTCAAAAGATCTGCCTGTAGCTTCGGCATTCATATTCAGGAGTGCATTCGCTGTGCTGACTGGTGACAGGGCGAACTTAACAGTGAGTTGTTCATTGGTTGTTGTGCTGAAGTTGAAGTAAGCGCGTATTTGTGTGCCGGCCATCTCGGGGAAGTTATGCTCCTGGTCGAATTTCCGCCAAAACCCCTTGTACACTTGTTTCTTGCTACCGTTCTGAAATCCGTAGCTCGCGAAAGGTTTAGAAAATATCATGGCGAAATACAAGGTCCTTGTGCGGCCCCATCCGTTGGTCTGGCGATAGCCTGTTACCATGCTGTCGTTCTCTACCCGCATATAGGTCCACACATTTTTGTCGGGATAGTTGTAGATGCCGTAAACAGCATCAAGAATGATATGCGCATCCGGTGTGGCCGGGAATGTGTACCTGTGCACACCCACACGGGTGGTAGTGGTCATTTCGGCTTTTATGTTATATCGGTCCAGCAGTACCGAATAGTAGTTTGGACCAGCTGTTTCGGTGCCATGGCTGACCGCTGACCGATATCCCGATGTGGGCTGATCGGCTGTGCCGGGGTTCAGTTGCAGTGCGCCGGTGGTGGGCATTATCAGAAAGTCGCCCAGGTCAGAATGACCTGTTCCGCTGAAATGCGTGTGGGCAAACCCGACAATGGTCTTGTCGGTATACTGGTAGCCTGCGCAATACTTATAAACGTCCTTGTTGTATTTGCCATTCACCTCATAGGGTAGTGTGTCAGTTTCGGGGCTTAGCTGCACAGCGCCAAAGGGCACGGTGGCGCCGGGGTAGGTATGCCCCATCTTGTTGGTGCCGGTCAGTGGGCGCACATAGTCGCAATAGCGTTGCCCGAAGGCCAACGGCCCCAGTAGTAAGAGATATATTAGTATTCTTGTCATGGAATCACAACGGCTGTTGCCGTGCATAAATGTACTCAAAGACCGGTTACAGCCCTCGCCCCTAAAATGTGAATATCTTTCAGTGGGTCGCAGCTGGTATGGCCCGGTTTTTGCCCAACAATCAGTTGCTGTACTCATTGCCCCATAAGAATGCCCTCTCGCATAGCTAGCGATTTTTTTGAAATTGGAGTTTTTGAAGTAGTAGATTGGAAATAACTATATGAAATACAATAAGTTGTGATGAATGATGGTGTTTGCCTGATGGGAGTTTTTTGAGAGTTTTTCCGCATAATGGGTAGTTTTCCTGCCGTCCCGTGGTAGGGGGTTTTAAGAAACATTTATGCTAAAATGACTGCTCGCGATGCGCTATTATTAGGCAAAAACCCTCGTTTTACATATATTTGCTCCCCGGTATGCAAATACGTCTTAAAAATTTATTATATTTGTTGGTGCTCAGTGTGCTCGTCGCGTCGTGCAACGGATTTGAAAAGATCCGCAAAAGCAGCGATGTGAACTACAAGCTTACCAAGGCCAATGAGTATTATGAAAAGAAAGACTACCAGCATGCCAACATGTTGTACAGGGAGCTGATGCCGATAATGAAAAGCACCCGGAACTACGAAGCTCTTTTCTATAAGTATGCTTATACGTTCTACAACCTGAAGGATTATGTAGAGGCGTCTTACTACTTCAAAAACTTTGCCGAGTATTTTCCTGCCAGCAAAGACGTGGAGGAGTGTGAGTACATGAGCGCGTATTGTTTGTACAAATACAGCCCTAAATCTTCACTCGATCAGACGAACACGATCAAGTCGCTGGAGGCGTTGAAGTCTTATGTGACCCGCTACCCTGATTCAAAACGCAGTGCTGAAGCGCAGAAGTGCATCGACGAACTTACAGGTAAAATGGAGACTAAGCAGGCCGATGCCGCAAAGCTATATTTCCATCTGGGCCAATACAAAGCAGCTACAGTAACCTACCGTAGCCTGATGCGTAACTATCCCGAGTCGACCAAAATGGATGAGTACCTGTACATGATCATGAAGGCGAATGTGAAGTATGCGAAGGCGAGTATTGAGTCAAAACAGGAAGAGCGGTACGCAAGTGCCATCGGCGCATACAGGGAATTGAAAGATACGTACCCTCAGTCTTCCTACTTACCGGAGGCCGAGAAATTATACACTGAAACAGATAATAACTTAAAAAAGATAAAGAATGAGCACAAATAGAAGGTCACTTACATCGGTGAATCCGCTGATCGAAACCCGCGATGTGATAGCTCTGAAAGAGAAAACAGGCAATCTGTATGAATCTATCGTAGTTGTGTCGCGCAGGGCAAACCAGATATCGGTAACGATGAAGGAGGAACTGCACCGCAAACTCGATGAGTTTACCGTGCATGGCGACAACCTGGAGGAAGTGCATGAGAACAAAGAGCAGATCGAGATCTCTCGTATCTATGAGCGTATGGCAAATGCGCCGCTGCAGTCGTTCACTGAGTTCAACGACGATCAGGTTTACTACAGGAAGAAGTAATTCTTTTACCGGTTATACCTGGTCATAAATAATACGGAGAAGTTGTATCCTTTGGGTGCGACTTCTCTTTTGTTTTTACATGTTCCGCGTTCATAGATAAATTTAATGTGGTCATGGTATTGCGGATTGTGTTTTTAGTAGGGGTTCATGTAATTTGCAGGTAAGATGAGTTCAGTAAAAGAGCAGGGTCAGATAGTGGTGCAAGGTGCCCGTGTGCACAACCTCAAGAACATTGATGTAAGCATACCTAAGAACAAGCTGGTGGTGATAACCGGTATCAGTGGCAGCGGCAAATCGTCGCTGGCTTTCGATACCATTTTTGCCGAGGGGCAGCGCCGTTATATGGAGAGCTTTGCAGCCTATGCCCGACAGTTTGTAGGTGACCTGGACCGTCCTGACGTGGATAAGATAACCGGTCTGTCGCCTGTGATCTCTATTGAACAAAAGACCACGAACCGAAATCCCCGCTCCACGGTAGGCACTGTTACCGAGGTGTATGACTTCATGCGACTGTTGTTTGCAAGGATAGCAGATGCCTACTCCTACAACACCGGTAAACAAATGGTGAAGTTCAGCGAGGAGGAGATTGTGGCGCACATTCAGCAGAATTTCAGTGGTCGTAAGATCATGTTGCTGGCACCTATAGTGCGTGGACGCAAGGGACACTACCGCGAACTATTTGAGCAGTTGCGCCGCCAGGGATATGTGAAGGTGCGGATAGATGGCGTGGTGCTGGACCTGAAAGAAAAGATGCAGGTGGACAGATACAAGATCCACGACATAGAACTGGTGGTAGACAGAGTGATTGTGCAGGCGGAAAGCAACAGCCGCATGAGCCAGAGTATTCAGCAGTGTCTACAAATGGGTAAGGGCCTGATGTTTGTTGCCGATGTGGAGAAAGACAAAGTGCACCAGTACAGCAAGCAACTGATGTGTGTGGACAGCGGCATTTCTTATGAGGAGCCATCGCCCAACACATTTTCATTCAACTCGCCCTATGGTGCCTGCCCGCGTTGCAAGGGGCTGGGCAAGGTGTATGGCGTGAATATGCAGGCCGTGTTGCCTGATATGAACAAGAGTATCACCGAGGGGGCCATTGCGCCGCTGGGCCTGGAGCGTGACACATGGTCGTTCCAAATGGCGACCACACTTGCTAAGAAGAACAAGATACCACTGGACAAACCCATAAAGGATATACCGCAGAAGCAACTGAACCTGTTGTTGTATGGCAATGAAGAGGGTGTGATCACGTATGCGGCCGATGATGCTGGTGCCTATGTGGAGAAAGTGGTGCAGCACAATTATGAGGGTATCGTGAATATGGTGTTGCGCTGGTTCAGCGAAACCACATCCGAGGGGGTGCGCACATGGGCCGAGAGTTTCATGGAGTTGAACAGTTGCCCGGAGTGTAACGGGGCCAGGCTGAAAAAGGAGAGCCTCTTCTTCCGGGTAGACGGTAAGAACATTGCAGAATTGTCGGACCTGTCGCTGCAAGAGCTCATGGAGTGGTTTGTGGATATAGAAGACAGGCTTAGTAACAAACAGCAGGTCATTGCAAAAGACATTCTCAAAGAGATACGCGATCGCCTTCACTTCCTTTTGGATGTGGGCCTGCACTACCTTACCATGGATCGCGGCACGCGCACGCTGAGTGGTGGTGAGTCGCAGCGCATCAGGTTGGCAACGCAAATAGGATCGCAGCTCACAGGTATTACCTATATACTTGATGAACCCAGCATAGGGCTTCACCAACGCGATAATCAGAAGCTCATAAAGGCGCTGCAGAACCTGCGGGATGGAGGTAACTCCGTACTTGTGGTGGAGCACGATAAAGACATCATGCTTGCGTCAGATCATCTGATAGATATTGGCCCGGCTGCGGGTTTCCATGGTGGCCGCATTGTGAGTGCAGGTACTCCTGCCGACATATTAAAGCAGAATACTACCACAGCCCGTTACCTCAATCACAGCCTGAAAATTGAGGTGCCTGCAGAACGCAGAAAGGGTAACGGACATAAGCTGGTGATAGAAGGTGCGTCGGGTAATAACCTGAAGAATGTGAGCATCAAACTGCCGTTGGGTACGTTCATTTGTGTAAGTGGCGTGTCGGGGAGCGGCAAGAGCACACTCATCAACGAAACGCTTTACCCGATACTGGCAAAACACTGTTATCCTACTTTCAAGCAACAGCCTATGCCTTACAAGAAGGTGTCGGGACTGGAGCATATTGATAAAGTCATAGAAATAGATCAGAGTCCTATAGGTCGCACACCACGTAGCAATCCTGCTACCTATTGCGGCTTCTTTAATGAGATAAGGCAATTGTTTGCGCAGGTGCCCGAGGCCAAGATACGCGGCTACAACGCAGGTCGTTTTTCTTTCAATGTGAAGGGAGGCCGATGCGAAGAGTGCCAGGGTGGTGGCATGCGTACGATAGAAATGAATTTCCTGCCTGACGTGTATGTGCTATGTGAAAAATGCAATGGTCGACGCTACAACAGGGAGACATTGGAGATCCGCTACAAAGGCAAGTCCATATCGGACGTGCTGAATATGACTGTGGATGATGCCGTGGAGTTCTTCGTGAATGTTTCTTTCCTGCATCGTAAGATCAAAACATTGCAGGATGTGGGTCTTGGTTATGTGACACTGGGCCAAAGCGCGGTGACACTGAGTGGTGGTGAGGCGCAGCGTGTGAAGCTGGCAACAGAACTTTCCAAACGCGACACCGGGCAGACCATCTACATACTTGACGAGCCTACAACCGGTCTCCATTTTGAGGACATCAGGCATTTGCTTGTCGTACTGAACCGATTGGTGGACCGTGGTAACACAGTGCTGGTGATAGAGCACAACCTGGATGTAGTGAAGGTGGCAGACTATGTAATAGACATGGGTCCTGAAGGCGGCGGTGGCGGCGGCCGGCTTGTAGGTGCCGGTACGCCCGAGGCGATAGCCGCCATCAAGGAGAGCCACACGGGCAGGTTTTTGGTTGAGGAATTGAAGTAAAATCAAAATATTGTACGTAATTTTGTACAAAATGTATAGAAATGCAGGTCGTCAACTATTCTGATTTCAGGAAGAATTTAAAAGAAAACCTGGATGACGCTTGTGATAATAACGAAGTGATCGTTGTTTCAAGGGCGCACAACAAGAACGTTGTAGTGATCTCATTAGACGAATATAATTCGTGGCAGGAGACCAATCATCTTTTAAGCTCTGATGCCAATGCGAGGCGATTGCAGGCGGCATTGAACAACCTTGCTAAGGGGCAATCGGAAACTCACGACCTTATTGAAGGGTAATGGAGTTGAGTTGGGATATACACGCCTGGGAGGACTATCTGTACTGGCAGCAGACAGATAAGATGGTGTTGAAAAGAGTAAACGACCTCATTAAAGATTGTCTTCGGGAGCCTTTTGGTGGTATTGGCAAGCCTGAACCATTGAAGGCTAATCTTAAAGGTTTCTGGTCTCGGAGGATAACTGACGAGCATCGGTTGGTTTATACAGTGATCGGTAATCGTGTTCACATTATACAGTGTCGTTTCCATTACTAATGCCTAACAAAACGCCCGATGTCGGTACATCGGGCGTTTGTAATATCGGAATGTAGCGTTGCGTTAACTCACTAATGTCCCCACCGGCTTACCGGTCACTACGTTCATGAGGTTACCGTGTTTGTTCATGTCGAACACAATGATCGGAAGATTGTTTTCCTGACACAATGTGAAGGCGGTCATGTCCATAACTTTCAGGTTGCGGCTGATCACCTCTGAGAATGAAAGTGTCTCGAAACGGGTGGCTGTAGCGTCTTTCTCCGGGTCAGCGGTATAGATCCCGTCGACACGTGTGCCTTTCAGTATCACGTCAGCATTGATCTCGATAGCGCGCAACGAGCCGGCTGTATCTGTAGTGAAGTAAGGATTGCCAGTACCCGCACCGAAGATCACCACACGACCTTTTTCAAGGTGGCGGATGGCCTTGCGGCGGATGTAAGGTTCTGCAACCTGCTCCATCTTTATGGCGCTCTGCAGGCGCGTATTCACCCCTGCTTTCTCCAGCGCGGCCTGAAGGGCCATGCCATTGATGCAGGTGGCAAGCATGCCCATGTAGTCGCCTTGTGCGCGTTCTATGCCTGTTTCAGCCTCATTCATGCCGCGGTAGATGTTGCCGCCACCTATAACGATGGCTACCTGAACACCTGCATCAACAATAGTCTTGATCTCGCGGGCATATTGTTCCAGCATCTGTGGAGAGATACCGTAGTTGCGGTCGCCCATGAGCGACTCGCCGGATAATTTCAAAAGGATGCGGCTATACTTTGGTAACATTATGTATCAGTAGTTGTTATTGACTAAACAATGGACTTGGTGGTTTCCGTTAGTGACAGGGCAATCATGACTACTGTACAAATGGTATCTTAACGACTTTCGCCTTGATGCCTTTGTCGCGGATCATTACGTATACTTCTGAACCTTCTGCAGCATGTGCTGTAGCAACATATGCCAGACCAATTGCTTTACCCAATGTTGGTGACTGAGTGCCTGATGTGATAACGCCTATTTCCTGCCCTGCTTCGTTCTGCAGGGTATAGCCATGGCGTGGAATGCCTTTGTCCACCATTTCCAGACCTACCAGCTTGCGGCTTGTGCCTTCGTTCTTCTGTTTTTCGAAGATGGCACGTGAAGTGAAGTCCTTGGTGAACTTCGTGATCCAGCCGAGACCCGCTTCCATGGGGCTGGTGGTATCGTCGATATCATTGCCATAGAGGCAGAAACCTTTTTCCAGGCGCAGTGTGTCGCGGGCTGCGAGGCCTATCGGCTTCAGTCCGTTCGGAGTACCTACGCGGAAGATGGCTTCCCATATCTTTTCTGCATTGTCGTTGATGTCCTCAAAATAGATCTCAACGCCGCCGGCACCTGTGTAGCCTGTTGCACTTACCAGTACATTCTCAACACCGGCGAAAACACCCTTTGTAAAAGTGTAGTATTTCAGGTTGGTAATGTC
>JACCEA012220375.1_pt1 | contig 17036 bp, 25 predicted proteins | sample 7449851 | NCBI WGS metagenome assembly JACCEA01 (sample SAMN15323453, study PRJNA562643) | freshwater metagenome | isolation source: river surface water | place: USA:Blue River Watershed | collected 2017-08-18 | reverse complement strand
CTTCAACAAGGTAGTCCATGATGCGTTGGTCAAAGTCTTCACCACCTAAGAACGTATCACCATTAGTTGATAGAACTTCAATTTGTTTTTCACCGTCTACGTTGGCGATTTCGATAATGCTTACGTCAAACGTGCCGCCCCCTAGGTCATACACTGCTACTTTACGATCCTTGCCGTCGGCTTTATCAACACCGTAGGCTAGAGCGGCTGCTGTTGGCTCGTTGATAATGCGTAGAACTTCCAACCCTGCGATCTGCCCAGCATCTTTAGTTGCTTGACGTTGGCTGTCATTGAAGTATGCAGGAACAGTAATAACTGCCTTAGTAACAGTTTCTCCAAGATAATCTTCCGCAGTCTTTTTCATTTTACGAAGCACTTCTGCTGAGATCTGTGGAGGTGCCAGTTCTTTGTTTGAAGCACGTACCCATGCATCTCCGTTTTTGCTTTCGTAGATTTCATAAGGCATAAGATCAATATCTTTTTGTACTGCCTCTTCTTTAAATTTGCGTCCAATTAATCGCTTGGCCGCATAGATAGTGTTTTTGGGATTTGTTACTGCTTGACGCTTTGCACTAGCACCAACTAGAACTTCATCGTTGGCATAGGCTACGATACTAGGTGTTGTTCTAGCACCTTCTGAATTTTCAATTACTTTGGAATTTCCCGACTCGATGATTGCTACGCATGAATTGGTAGTTCCCAAGTCGATACCGATGACTTTGCTCATAACTTTTTCTCCTTAAAATAAGCAAGATTTAAATTTGGGCACCTGCCCGTTGTAGAACCCGAAGCATCCTACAAATTTATTTATCTCAGAAATACGTCGTTTATCTGTCTATTGACTCGAATAAACGTAGTACATTTTGAGAGTTGTTTTAGACTGGGTGCGCCCACGTATGTGCAGGTGCTACGCAGTCCTCCTAAAATATCCAATACTGTATTACGAACTGGACCTTTATATTTTACTTCTACAGTACGTCCTTCGCTTGAACGATATTCTGCTATTCCCCCGTGATGTTTATTCATAGCAGTATCTGAACTCATGCCATAAAAAATAACCTTAGGTTCCTGTCCTTCTTCTTGAACGACAGTGCCGCCGCCTTCGTTGTGTCCGGCTAACATGCCACCAAGCATGACAAAGTCTGCGCCTGCTCCAAATGCCTTAGCCACATCGCCTGGGCAAGTACAACCACCATCAGCAATAATATGGGCGCCAAGACCATGCGCCGCATCAGCGCATTCAATGATCGCAGAAAGTTGCGGGTAGCCAACCCCAGTTTGTATCCTAGTCGTACATACCGATCCCGGTCCGATTCCAACTTTGACAATGTCAGCCCCCCTTAAAATAAGTTCTTGAGTCATATCTGCGGTAACAACATTGCCAGCAATAATAGTTGCAGTTGGATATGTTGTTCTAACTTTACTAACAAAGTCTCCAAAATGTTCACTGTATCCGTTGGCTACATCAATACAGATAAACTGTATTTCTGGATAAGAATTAATTATTTGTCGTAATTTTAAAAAATCTTTATCGCTGGTACCTGTACTGACAGCAAAATGTCCGCCACCGAAATGACCTACAAGATTAAACAAATCTTCCTCGTCGTAGTTTTTAACAAGGCAAGTAAACATCTGATGCTCATACAAAGCCTTGGTCATTCCTATGGTTCCAACACCGTCCATGTTAGCGGCCATTATAGGAATACCAGTCCATTCTGTTTTACTATGTTTAAATTTATATGTTCGATTTAGGTCTACTTCTTTTCTGCTGGACAGCGTAGAACGCTTGGGACGGATTAGTACATCTTTGAAATCTAATTTAATATCGTCTTCGATTCTCATTTTTAATAACCGTAGTTAAAAGAGACAGAGATTCTGTCTTTGTTGCTTTTATTTCCCTGTACAGAATGTTTTAACCATGCAGGAAATATATATAGCGTGTTTGTTTTTGATGGGTAAACTAATTTAGTAGAGGCAAATAAATGACCAGGAGTTAGTATCTGTTGTAGATAATATTCTGCCTCGTCATTTCTGTGAAATTCGATATTGCCAGAATTTTCATCGGGTACGTCGATGTAATAAACTCCAGAAAATAATGCACCGTTATGATTGTGTATTTGATTATAAGATCCAGGAGTGTTAATATTAAACCAAACATTTCCTAGTCTTGGAGTAGGAATCTGCAATTTAAAAGTTATTTCAACTACTCTTAGTTCAATAAGAGCCATTAGTTTTTGCAATTCATTTGGAAGATTGCCTTTAAAACGATCACTTTGCCACCCTCCGTATCCTGATAACAATTTACCAGGAGATTCTGCTTTTATAGCATAGGCAAAGTTTTTTAATTCTTCTAAATTGACGTTGTCTAATTTTGTTGACCAAATATAAGTTGGAAATATAATATCTGATCTTAATACTTCCGTCATGCTACTCTTTCATCAGTATAATTTTGGAGGCAATGCTTGTTTTGCCAATTCTTTACGCCAGCGATTTTTTGCCGCAGATTTTTTACGTTTACGTTCTGTTGTTGGTTTTTCGTAAAACTCGCGATCACGTAATTCTTGTAAAAGACCGCTGTCCTGAATTTTTTTCTTAAAACGTCTAAGAGCACGTTCAACGGGTTCACCGTCTTTAACTGTTACTCCTAGTCCTTTTGTTTGTCTATCTCTCATTGTTCTCCTCGTTTAGTTTTGGAAAGTCGTAAAATCGATTTTTATTTAAGAGGTCCCACGGTGCTTTCATTGTTTCGCACTTATAGTATGTATTAGGCAGACTCAAAATGTAACTAAAGAATTGGCCAACACTTACAGGACTATTATCCATGTCTATTAAAATATTGTCAACTGAATTGGCTACAGACAATAACCATGCTATATTGTCTTCTGTGCCGCTGTATAGATATATGTTTAAATGTTGATTACAGTTCACAGCGTAATCATGAACCGCAGTTTTAAGATTTTCACTGGGTGTAATTACTAGCAGTGTTTGACTTTGGTCGTATACACGATCCGGTGCTGTAATTATTTTGATTTTCTTTGTAGAATTCTCTGCCATACTGTGCCTGTGTTTTGTTCTTGATTTTGAACGTAGCCTAATCTTTGGTCTTGGTTATCTGATTGTTGTTCTCTTTGACTATGTAGGTTGTCTTTTTTTTTGAATCTTCGGATTCAATTTTATCTTCCCATGGAAGTTTATCAATAATACCTTCGCCTTTGAGACGCTCCTGATGTTTTAATGTGTCAGATGGGTTATCAATTTTCCACTGACGTTTGGCTTCTTTTTCACGTAGTACTTCTTTTTCAGCCTCTTCGATCATTTTATTCCATTGTTCGACACCAATTTCTTCTACAATGTCTTTTTCTTCTTTTGGAATATGGTCTTTGACGTGAGTATCTATATCAAACTCTTCATCGTCTGCGTCTTCTACACGATATTCTTGTATGTTAGCATGACGCGGAAACATCCAACCTACAGGGTGTGGATCTTCGGACTCTTTTGAAAATGGCCATTTAGCACCAACAGGTTCGCTGTCGTTGGTCTCTGGATCTTTGGGAGGGTTTTCTAACTCATACAAGTCGCTGGACATTTCTTTGGGTTCTTCATCTTGCTGTCTAAACCAAGAGAAACTATATTGACTAGCCAACAACAAAATAACAGCCAATGGATCGAATACAATAACAATAATAATGATAACCCAAGTTACGGCTTTTTCTAAAAGATTTTGATCAGGATTATCGCCATAGATAAGTTTGGCGATATATTTGATTGGACCAACTTCTGCTTCTACTTTACGTACTTCGGCTCGAATCGGTGCCGCCTGCTCATTTAATGAGGCAATATTTTTTTGTTCTTTGGCGATTTCATCCTGCAAGCGAGCACGTTCTTTGGCCTGACTTCGTCTGATTTGAACTGCCTTGTCCGCACCCCTTTCATCAGTTGAACGACCCATGACTTGATCAACTGCTTCATCCATCTGTTTTAGTGCTTTGCGATTGGCTTCTATATTATCTTTAGATGTTTTAATCTTTTCATCATATATGGCGATCTTACTTTGTACATCGCCGGACACTAGACTTTGGTCTGTGTGTGCTTTACTTAAGAAACCAAAAATACCCATGGATGTAATAACCATGAGAATGAATATAGCACTTAACAGGTATCCTTTGATAAATCTAGGTGCTCGCGACCAATTTTGTTTAAGCCATATAGTTGCGGCCAATTTGCTTATTTCTAAGGCCACACCCATAATAATAATTGGAATTACTGCGGCGGCGAAAATAGCAACTAATCCTGCCACCGAGTAATAAATGGCGACAGCGGATATTGATAATCCGCTGACTAGTGTTAGGTATGCTATTAATTTGTCGCTTGTTTTATAAACCATATCTAATATTTATCGGCGAGCAAAAGTCCAAAACTGACTATCTATTGTTCTGCATCCAACTTCTTCATATTCGCGTTCACGACCTTGCTTGTGTATCAGTGTAACTAACCTACGACATACTCCGCCTTGTACGTGCCAGGACAACACAGGTTTTATTTTACCCCATGTTGTTTCTGTATTATTATACCACTCCATTACCTGCCCATCGGGCACAGATTCCAGTGTTAGTATAACAGCCTCAGTGTGACGTTTTCTATCAGAACTACTAAGAGAACCATCCCACCTTTTTACTAGGTTAGACAATATTACGATAGCACTGTCTGGACTATCGTAGTCATTCCGTACACCGCCTGTCGCACTGAGTGGTGTACGAAGGTCATTTGCAAAACTATTTTGATAAGTTAGCAGGGTCAGAAATGTAAACGTAATAACCTGGGCGATGCGTTTCACAGACATAGTTTCTTCCAAATTGAGTAATTACTGGACGACAGTTTTGATCAACACCAATTCTTGCCGGTACGTGTCTTTCCACAAAATCGTCTGAACATTTTACAACAGTTTTACTAGATACATCGGAACCATTTTTAACTTCAATGGTTTTCGAAGTATTACAGAACTGCGCCGTTTTAGTAGGCGTTGAACTACAGCCCGACAGTAAAGCAATAATCGCAAACATTATGATTATTGCTAACCACAGATTGTTCTTAACTATGTAAGGGCGTGTCATCACTGTACTGCTCGATTTTTAAGAGCGTTAAAAGTTTCCTCAGTCATTTTCAAACGAACATAAGTGTAATATTGTCCATTGTAGATGTACTGATACTTCTTGGACTCCATTTGATTTTGAATCAAAGTGTTGCCTGTGCTAGTCTCTACTTTAGAGTGTGCAGACTTACGTTCATCGATAAATTCTACTTTGGTTAAAGAATTTACACGACTGCCAATTCGCTTGGCAAAACTATCCAATGCAAATGCATCTGCCTGTAGTTCGGACGCTTGAGCAAACTGACTTTGACCCATACCGCAGGAATAGACAAATCCTTCGCGAGCCCAAAACCAACCTTCTTTGCCACGTTGTTCGCAGTCAGCATACCAAGTTGGTTGTGCCGCTGTCTTACGGGTTTCAACTTCTTTAACTGAAGCACAACCAACTAAGGTTGCGACCAGTGGAGCAATAATAAGAGCCTTTTTCATAATGTGCCTTTCTGTGTGTCAAACAATTTACGACAGTTAAAAGTATAACACCACCCGTAGGTGGTGTCAACTGGTTTGGTAATCGAATTACTTAAAGAATATCAATGCCATCAAAACGGCTTGGATAATAAATCCAAAACCAATAGTCACAACATTAAGCATATCTTTTTGGACAGCGGCTTTGATGAACATTAAACTTAGGCCAGCCCAAACTAACAGAACCAAATCGACTGCGGGTAAACGATCAGTTAGACCACTCATAACAGCCAACAAACTTGGAACGGTACTGGCATGTAATACAATAGCCGCTAACCAACCAAATGTTTCTGCACTAATGTGGCCAACTTTATTTTGAATAAAGTCTTTAAATTTGGTTATATCAAAGTTTTGCATAACGATCCTCTTTTATTTTAGGTTGACGATAAAAAATATGTTGTCCAATTTGTCCTATCTTTTCCAATTGCCATCTTGGGTTGACGTAGGTGGCATGATAGTACAAAGCATCTTTGAGAATGTCCAATCGGAAGTTTTCCAAAAGAACTTTTTTAGCAACAGCATAACTTTCATTGTAGGCCTCCTTGTTTACTGGTCTATTTCGATGTACTGAGTCGCAGGCCCATGAGAACTGACATACAACTCGTTCCATAATTACATTTTTTTGATAAACGACGCCACAGACGTCATCACCAAATTTGCCAGTTGCTACACGGTTCATAGTTACCTGAGCTACTGCTACTTTACCTTCAAATGGTTCGTAGCCTGCTTCACGATAGATATTGATTGCTAAACAATCTAATTGTTTTTCTCGTGTTTTAATTGATACAACGTCTTGGCTAAAATAACCATTACGTTCTTTGAGCACTGCAAATTTTTGAGTGGTCAAAGTTTGAACCAAAAAGGCTACTGCTAATAATCCTACTAGACAGGATATAAATTTAATTGACTTTTCCATAAGTCCTCCTTTCACTTGGTGCTGTATTTCTACAACATTACATTAAGGGAGTAAACTTCACGAGGCTCTTGAAAGAACCCTGGGTTCGTGTAGTTGTCTCCATTGGACGCACTGTCTCATAATCAGTGTGCCTTTGGAGCCTTGACCGCCCGAATCTCACGGGTTTCTCATAGGCCAAGACTCGCGGAACTGTTTCTGCTTTTGACATACTTTAGTTCAACTATCTTAGTTTCTTTGCGAAACGTATTAATATATAGTTCATAACCAAAAATTTAATATTGAAATAGGCGATTATCGACGCATTTTGGCGATATCTTCGGCTTCTTCGTTACTAAAAATTGGAACTGCGTTACTTTTATGCATAGTACCAATGCCTTTGATCATAGTGCCTGTATAAACTTTATCCGGCGCCTTAAGGCAAGGGCCACCAGTAAACGGCAAACTATTGATCCTAGGAGTCTCTCGAATAAAAGGTTTGTTGACAACAGGATTCATTGTCGGAGCAGACAGTCCACGTTTACGTTTCTTTTCTTCTGCTTCGATACCCCACCTTTTCTGCAGGGCTTTCCAAGATTCCTCTTGTTCTTTGGCTTTTCTAGCATGTTCTGCTGAAGCAAACTTTTTCTTGCCTTTCTTTTTGCCAGTAGTAGTAAGCCACGGGCCTTCCAAATGCATACTCAAAATAAACTCCTAAATGTTTACTATAAGTCTATTATATGCTGTATTTTGGATTTTGTCAAGTGTATTAATACCAATGTTCGGCAACCATTTCTAATAGGTCTTCCAAATCATAATGGTGGAAAGTTGCGGCCAATTCAAATGTATTATCATTGGCTTGATCCCAATCTTTAATACCCAAAATTTCAAATATTTCTCGTTGGGAAATTGATTCCTGCCGCATATGGCTAACCCAAACTACGGTCAACATAGAGCAGGCAAATACTGCTTGTTCATTGTATATTCCTCTTTCTTCACACCAATCCAGTGTTTTCAAAAGATAATACTCAATGTCTTCGATTCTATTTTCTAACTGTGAGATCCACTCTCTAGTTTGGTCTCTAGTCCAACTCATTTAAACCCTAAATGATTCTCCGCAACCACAGCGATCACGCTCGTTGGGATTGATAAAGTCAAAGCCTTCATTGAGACCTTTTTTAACCCATTCTAATTGAACACCGTCTAGATAGGATAGACTTTTTGGATCAACGAATATATGAACTCCGTGGCTGACAAAACTCATGTCTGAGTCTGTTGGTCGGTCAACAAATTCCATCATATAGGCCATTCCTGAACAACCGGTGGTCTTAACACCTAGTCTAATTCCTAGACCCTTGCCTCGACGCTCCAATGTTGTTTTAACTCGCTCTGCGGCCTGTTCAGACAGCGTTATCATGTTTGGCCTTGTAATCGTTTATCGCCGCTTTGATAGCATCCTCTGCCAATATTGAACAGTGAATCTTAACGGGCGGTAGCGCCAATTCCTCAGCAATATCGGAGTTCTTGATAGCGGTCGCTTGATCCAATGTGCGCCCCTTGAGCCACTCTGTAGCGAGGCTAGAACTAGCAATAGCACTACCACAACCATACGTTTTAAATTTCGCATCTGTGATAATACCGTCCTCGTTTACTTTAATCTGTAGTTTCATTACGTCTCCGCAGGCAGGAGCACCGACCATACCAGTACCAACATCTGTGTCATTTTTATCAAATGATCCAACGTTGCGTGGATTTTCATAATGATCGATTACTTTCTCGCTGTAGGCCATAATTAACTTCTTTTAGTACGTCTTTGACCAAGGGCACGTTTTGCGGCTCTCACTGCTCGAGTTTTCTGTGAATACTTCTTTGCCATTTTATTCTCCAATTAGTCTGTCGTTTACTATATTCCAATCAATAATGCGCCAAATATTATCAAGGTATTTGCTTTTGTCCTGTTGATAGTCTAAAGCCCAAGCATGTTCCCACCAATCTATCAACAATGCAATTTTCATACCTTTTTGATACTCGTGATTGTGAATGATATTTATTTTACCCGAAGTATCCATGTAGACCCAACCACTGCCTTGGATACTCATTGCTTCTTTTTCCACGGATTCTTTGAACTTATCAAAATTTCCGTATTTCTTTTCAATTAATTCTTTACTAGAACCAGTAGGTTTGTTTGAACTACCTGGCTGTTTTAAATTTCCAAAAAATAAATTATGTAGCATAGCGCCACCGTAGTTAAATTTTGGATCTCCTTCGCCTTTGTTGTAACGATCAAAATATTTAGATGCTAATCCACTGTAATGATAGTCTAATGTTTCTTTACTCATCACCGGATGCAAGTCTTCTCGACTAAATTTCAAAGGATCTTGTTTGATGTTGCCCTGAGCAACTTCCATTAAATGTATATAGTGTGCTAGTTCTTTCATACGCTAAAACTACTTCCACAACCGCAGGTTGTCTGTGCATTGGGATTTTTTATAGTAAATTGACTGCCTGTGAGATCTTCGGAATAATCAATTTCTGCGCCTTGTAAATAGGTCATGCTCATAGCATCAACTAATAATTTCATTCCAGGTTTTTCTATCAAAAAATCGTCGTCGTTTTGTTCTTCGTCAAATGTAAACCCGTACTGAAATCCGCTACAGCCGCCACCTTGTACAAATGTACGCAGGCATAAATTTGGGTTATTTTCTTCTGCAAGTAAATCTGCAATTTTACTCATAGCAGATTCGGTTATTTTTATTTGTTCTTCCATACTCATATTTATCTGTATATTTTTATCATTTAATTTTATTATTATTTTTAGCGCAAGTCAACCGATAAATATGAGTATGACAGCACTAGCACGAATAACTGATATAGGGGAAGGAACTTGCCCCTTACACACCAGTCCAGTAAATTACACAACCACGCACATTACTGGTTGTAGCACTGTTTTCACTAATAATCTTGCTCAGTTAGTGGCCACGCGAGACGTAGGAGATCAATCCTGCGGCCACACAAGTCAGACTTTAACCGGATCAGCAACAGTATTTGCAGAAAATCTTCCAGTACATAGAATAGCAGATACAGGTCTTGGGCAAGGTAGTGACATTTACACAACAATAACAGGTAGTCCTGATGTATTCAACGATGGAGCGTAAAAATGGCAGTTTTTCAACTACCAAGTCCCCCTGACGGATTTGAATTTGCTAAAAATGGTCTTGGCCAAGAAACAGGCACATTAATAAAATCGGCTGCGGCCACGTTAAACGATTCTGCAAAAAAAATAGCCAGTAGTTTTCCTAAACCTCCTGCAAATCTTTTTAATTTTACAGTTCCTACGGATAGTAATGGTCCAAATTTAACACAGACAATGAATGATATAAAGAGCGGCGCAATCAACAAAGATATTACTGCATCTCTAAGTAAAATTGGAGACGTTTCGGGATCCTTACCCACTGATGTTGCCGCTTCGTTAGCATCTGCACAGACAGATATTGCTAACAAAATGCAACAGGCGCAGGCACAACTGCCTAGACTAATGGCCATAGCACAGGCTAATATGGATCTAACAGTTAAGATGTCTTTGGCCTCCACAGGTCAACCTCCCAGTGAAGAACAACTAAAACAAGCCAGCGGAGCATTGGCTATATTTCAAGACGGCCCTGCACTGCTTAAAACACAGGCTGAAAGTATTAGTAAATCTGTAGCACAGGCCGGGCCTGCATTTGGTGCAAGTTTGCCTGCGGCTCTTAATTCTGCAGGGAATTTTGCCAAGGCTGGATTAGATAAAGTAACAAACCTTGCAACCACAGCCGGAGCATCGATTACTAGTTTTGCCAACAGCGTTCCTGCACAGACTATACCAGATCCTAGTAATCCATCTGGCCCGCCGATAACTAATCCAGCCTATACTACTTTTGCCGCCGATCCTGCCAATGCTAGTAAACTATCAAGTTTGTCAAGTTTAACAACTGCTATGTCAACTGCGGCCGCTGGACTTACTTCAGCATTTGGCGCAATTGAAGCCAAAGCATCTGCGGCAGTAGCAGGAGGTATTGCAGATTTAAAAGCATTTGCGGCAGCGTCGCAACTTGCACAACCTGCTGGAGGTATTATGGCTCAGGTTCGTTCCATAGCCGTTGACACTAGCAAAGTCAGTCCCGATCAAATTAACAAAGTTATTGCTCAAGCCGCAGCCAGTAATCCGGCGGCTCCGCCAAAGCCGCCGGAGGCCGAAGCCACACGAGTTGTAAAAGCGCCAGACGATGCAACAGCCGCAACTCCAGACTCTCCTCCACCTAAAACAGCAATCTTTAATAAAAATCCAAAGGATAAAATTTCTGTTGCTTTTTGTCAAGCATATCTAGCAAAAGTAGAAGAGGGTATTGCATTTAGAAAGGCACTTACGGAGAAAGCAAAATACGAAGAAAAATTAAATGCTTTCTATCCCAATTATACTAGTATAAGAGATAGAGGTGATCAGATCAAAAAAGATAAACCCGATCCTGCAACTAGAACAGAAGAAGAAAATATTATTGTAGCAAAACGTGAGGCATTAAAAACTGTTGCCACACAGTATTTCTTATACAGAGCCAACACTACTAAAGTTTGGAATCAAGTCAATGTTCGTATTGAACAATATGATTTACTGAGAAAACTTTATTTTGCAGATAAAAGATATGGCGATTGTCCAAGATCAATTGAAACGGCTATTAGTACTTCTGCCGTGTTAACTGACGAGGAAGAAAAACTATACTATGCTACCTATGCAGATTTGATTAAAGCAAAGCCCGAAGCGTCTGTGCCAGTATTAGGCTAAAGTAATGCCTGTAGTGGTCTGTATAAACTGATCAGCAAATTGTTTATCAGTGGCTTCGGCCACTGTGACTGTGTTCTTAAGTAATTTAATTTCTTTATCTCGACTAACAGTAAACAGATAAGGCATTAAACCCGGACCTTGTGGACCATGTCCAATGACATGGGGTTTACTTAGTTTATAATAAACTGGACCGTCTTCTATTAATTTTGCAACAATTTCTTCACCACTGGTTAGTTTTAAGGTAATTACTTCACCTTCTGTTACGCCTTTATCAATTAACATTGTTTACCTCTGTAAAATATTTTTTAAGTTCCGTGTAACCACCAATTAATTTATCATCTAAAAAAATCTGTGGTACTGTTCTTGCACCAGGAACTGCTTCTAGCAGATCCTCTCTATCCCAACCATTATTAATATTGCGTTCTTCATAGTCGATGCCTTTTAATTTTAATAAATTTTTGGCTTGGTCGCAATAAGGACAATGATTTTTACTCCATACAGTCGCTTTCATTTTTCTTCCTTCATTTCGCTAGTGTCATATGTCTTTTGAAATATATCTAATTTAACTACACCATAATCATCTTCACCGTGTCTAACAATTACATCTTCGTCCGGTTTATAATTTAAGGGTTCTCCCCAACTAGTATTAACAACACCGCTGTGATCTGCTATCTTAGCCCATTTAATAATTTTTTTAGGACTAGCAGTACCGTCACCATTATCGACTTTCAATTCGTCAAATTTTTCAGCAGGCATCGGATACTTTTCGCCTTTTGGTCCTGTAATAATATAATAACCTTTTTTATATTTTACTGGACCTTCTAAGGTTTCTAATTCTCCGTTGGAGTCTGCTATCTCGAATGGTTCCTTGGCTGGAACTTTAAATGTTTTAAATGCTCCGTCTTTGAACCACTCATCAGATATTTTATCCTCAGTGACTATGTTAATTAAATCTCTTAGTGTTTTCATAAATTTGGTAGTGCATCGTAGTCAATGGCGTCACTCATAACTCCAATAACATAATTGGTTGATTCGTTTTCTTGAAGTGCAGTCTGTTTTTTGCTAGTGTCGCTGTGTTTGTTGAACCAAGGAATTGGCGTAGTTTTTGGAGCAGAGCTTTGATACTTAATTCCAATATCCTTTAAAGCATTCGCCGCTGTGTAGTCGACAAAGTCTTTTAAAATATTAGCATTCAACCCAATCACAGGACCTTTCTTAAACAGATAATCGGCCCATTCTTTTTCTTCACGAATTACATCTATATATAGTTGATATACTTCTTGTTCGCACTCTGTCTTGGCTTCGGCAAATCTAATATCTTCTTTACATACTTGATTGATTAAGAAAGCGGTCCACCCTTTGTGTAGTAGTTCGTCTTGTAGAATTAGGCTGATAATATTACCATTACCAATAAAGATTTTGTTCTCAACCATTGCAAGGCTTGTAGCAAAGGACACCATAAAACGGAATGCTTCTAATGCATAACTAGCGTTGAGTGCTAACCAAATTGCTTTGATATGTGTCTTCTCATTGATTTTTTCACCGGCTTCTTTACGACAATTGATTACATGTAAATCATCATAGTACTTTCCAACACTCGACGCCATGTCTACAATCTCTTTAGTATCGTGAATAGTGTTGAACACTTCCTTAGGCACGTTATAAATGTTACGAATGATATGGCTGTAACTACGGCTATGTATATTGGTCTCAAAGAATGTCCAATTATAAACTAGTGCTTCTAGTTCGGGTAGACTTACGACCGGAGTAAAGATTTGACTTGGGCCGCGACCCTGCAGACTGTCAAGAGCAGTTTGGCGGAGCAGGTTGCTAGTGAAGATATGTTTAACTGCATCTGATGCATCCTTAAAATCATTTGCGTCTTTGCTTAGACTGATCTCTTCCGGTACCCAAAAGAATCCACGTGCTGTTTTTTCAAAGTCTACAACCTTGTTATATTTGACCTCTTCGAAGCGTTGAATAGTAACAGGACCTGCTGGATCTAAAAACATCTTACGGTTAAGATAATCTGTCTTTGTGTGTAAATTGTATTGTTGTTGGCTCATTTATATTTTCCCGATGCAAGTACTATCTTGCAAATATGTTCTAATCTTTCTATGTGTTCGTAGGCTCGCCAAGGACTAGTATCTATAGCAACAACACCGTGTCCTTTGATACCTACTATGTCGTAGGCAATATCGCCGTTACTGTTTAATTTTAAATTCTTATGGCACTGATCTGCAAGTTCTTGACTAATAGGAGGAACATCTCCTACATTGGGTGCAACTTTGGTATATCTACTTAGTTCTGGAAAACTATCTACTACTGTGCTTAGATCAATACCGGCATGCATGGCCGCAACACAATACGTTGGATGTACATGAACTACTACACGAACATCATCTTTGTGCTGACCCATTTCACGTTGTAAACCAAAGTGTAAAGGAATCTCACCGCTGGGACGTAGTTTAGCACTGATTTCAGTGTATGACATTTCTTCCCAACCGTAACCAAATACTCCTGTGCCATTGCCACTGTTGATCCATTTATTAATTTTAATCTTTTTAAATTGATCCGGTTGTAGTGTTTGCTTACGCACACCGCTGGGTGTAATGTAAAAGTGATCACGGTCGTGATGCCGAATACTTACGTTGCCGTCACGACTGGTGATCCAATTACGCTTATATGCGTCTTCGAGAACTTCACAGATAGTTTCTAACATTATAGTTTACATGCCTCGCAGTCATCTTCTAAATCAACTTCGACATAATTTTGCGCCACACTTTGAACCAAGTCTTCTTCTTTGGCTTTACTACCTGCTTTATTGATAAGACTATAGTAGAAAGTCTTTAGTCCCCAATAATGTGCCTGCATTAAATTCTTAGCAATTAGTGTAGTTGGTACTTTACGATCTGCAAAGTTCGCAGGATTGTAAAAAGTATTTGTACTAATACTTTGATCCACATAGGCTGCCAATACAGCGGCTGTCTTTAAATAACCTGCACAGTCTTTTTGTTCCCACATCATTTGATATTTGTTTTTTAATTTATGATACTCGGGTACAACCTGTGTAAATGAACCTGCCTTACTTTCTTTAGTGCTAATAAGGCTCATAGGCATTTCTATTCCATTAGTACTATTAATAACAACACTACTAGACTCAACTGGAGCAATAGCCATAAGAGTAGCATTTCGTACACCATGTTCTAACATCTCCCCACGTAATGTTTCCCAGTCTAACTCTGGGGTAAAGTCTGCCAGCTCATTGACACCTTTGGCACGTAACTCCCATGGAAATTCTCCCTGGCCGTATCGTGTATGTGCGCTATGCTGACACGGTCCACGTTCTTTGGCCAATTCCACTGTGGCTTCTGTTAGATAGTAGGCTTGATGTTCCATCCATGTTTTAACATCTTGTAGTGCATCTTTCTCGCCATACTTAAGGCCACGCTTGGCATGCCAGTAGGCCAGGTTAGTAACACCAATACCCAACGGCTGGATCTCATCGTTGCTTAGTTTACTTTGAATACTTAAGAAGTCTTGATAATCAAGAATGTTACATAAACTACGCTGTAAAATACGACAGGCTCTGCGCATGTCTTCTGGATTGCGAAACGCACCCCAATTGATACTGCCTAAAGTACATAACGCTATGCGCCCGGCCGGATCATCCAACCTCTTAAATGGCTTTGTAGGCAGTAAGATTTCACAGCAAAGATTACTCTGGTAAATTGTATGATACTCAGGATCAAACGGACCTTGATTCATTACGTTGTCAATAAACACGAGATAGATACGTCCAGTGTCTGTGCGTTCTTTTAGTATTCCGCTTTTGAATACTTCCTCTGCGTTCATTGTCTTTTTACGCAGATCCTTACGTTTTTCGTATTTGACGTAAAGTTCTTCAAATAACTCTGTGTCTTTGTAAAAGGCTTCGTATAGATCAGGCACTTCGTTAGGATCAAAGAAAGTAATATCTTCTTTGTTTTTAAACCGGCGCCAAAAGAACGCTGATAGTACCACTCCGTAGTCCATGTGTCTAACGCGAGTTTCTTCAGTTCCTTGATTGTTCTTAAGAACAATGAGGTCGTCAAACTGATGATGCCAAATAGGATAAAACACTGTAGCACTAGCATTTCTAATGCCACCTTGTGAGCAAGAACGTAAGTCACCGAACCATTTCTTTAAAAAAGGAATCATGCCAGTGTGCATGATTTCACCACCGCGAATGGGACTACCTAATGGGCGTAGTCTTCCAATTTCTAAACCAATGCCAGCTCGTTTGCTGGCATACTTGGCCATCATCTCACCAGAAGCAAATATGCTATCCAGATCGTCGTCACTGCGGATAAGCACACAACTAGAAAACTGCTTAGTTGGAGTGCCAAGACCAGCCAACACAGGTGTAGCAAGAGTAAACAGACCATCGGATGCTGCCTGATAGTATTCTTTAATGTAACGCATCCTTGCACTGTTCGGTTCTTCTTTATGGAAGACAGTTGCTGCCGCAACCATATATCTAACTTGTGGAGTTTCATAAATTTCCTTTGTAGCACGATTGCGTACCAAGTACTTCTCAATCAACTGCTCAATGGCCGCATACGAATACTCTTCATCTTTTTCATGATCTATCATGTCATTCATTCGGTTCCAGTCATCTTCTGAATACCATTCAAGAAGTTCTGGTGTGTATAGACCAATTTCAATATTTTTCTTTACGATTGTGTAGAGATGAGGAGGAGTATAGTCTCCGTATACATCCTTACGTAGCATACTCAGTCTTTGTTTGCCAGCAACGTATTGATAGTTGGTGTTACCAACATCGGGATTGTGCTCTACATCAATTAAGTCTACTATGGCTCTAAGAGTAATTTCGTCAATTTCTTGTGTAGTAATGCCATCATAGAAATGAGGTTGTGCTTTAATTTCTATCATCGACTGACTGACGTCGGCGATGCCAGCACAGACTTTTGCTACCTGTGCCTGCCACTTTTCAATCGTTAATAATTCTTTGTTTCCGCTTCTTTTTATTACTGTTATCTGTGTCATCTACGCCTCGATTGAAAAAAGTATGTCATATTTAGTACTGTTCCGATAGTACATGAGTTTTTTGTATATGTATGTTTTTTGGAATGTTCGAAATATGCACACTTTTTTCTTGTTCAAATCCAATTACGCGGTCACCCGCAATTAACATATAATATAATTTTGATTGTGTTCTGTCAACACCAACTTGTATTTCATAATGCCAATCTTTAAATTTTTCTGTGAGCATCAGTGTGTAACCAATTCCTAATATTTTTGTATATTCGCAATAAACATTTTCCTCAATTAATTGCCAAGGATCAGGCCAAGTAGTTTGGTCATAAGGATCGATGTTTCTAACAGAGTCTGGAAGGTTATTCCAAAAATCGATTGCTGATTGAATAGGATCAGGATGAGAAATTAAATTATCTCTCAGCCGTTTCCAGGTGGCTAGTCTGTCTTCAAAACTTTTTAGAACCATATATTAACTTACTGTTTCGTACCAATAGTTAATATAACCGTTCTCCGATGGGCCTGCTGTATTTGTATAACGAACAAACACAGTTGGATCATCCATAAAAGTTCCAGACATTTCTAGTGTTGCTGAAAAACTTAATCTTTCAATGTTTAGACTATTTCCAATTGAACTACAATCATCGGTTAAGTGTACAACATTGTTTGATCTATCT
>JACCEA010820839.1_pt1 | contig 17036 bp, 9 predicted proteins | sample 7449851 | NCBI WGS metagenome assembly JACCEA01 (sample SAMN15323453, study PRJNA562643) | freshwater metagenome | isolation source: river surface water | place: USA:Blue River Watershed | collected 2017-08-18 | reverse complement strand
GCTGGAAATTCAGTAAATCACATTGATTATGGTGTAGTTGATGCTGAGAAAATGAACGGAACAGTTTATTACAAGTTAATGCAATATGACATCGATGGCAAATCGAAAGAGTATGGTCCTGTTTCTAGTAATTGTAACTATATTGATGAAATGCTTGTTAAAACATATCCAAATCCAAGTAGTCAAGAATTTTACGTTGAAATTATAGCTCCTGAGTCAACAACAACAGTTATTGCAATTGTTGATGCTCATGGTAAAACAGTATATTCTCGCATTGTTGATACTGATAAAGGAACAAATCTATACACATTTGAAGATTTAAACATCTTACCAGGAATGTATTACATTCAAATTTCAAACGACCTGACAACCCCTAACGTTGTTAAACATAGTTTTCGTTAAAATTATGGTCTGTAAAGGAAGCGAGGAGAAATCCTCGCTTTTTTTGCTTTATATTTTGATGTATCAAAACAGGAATTAAATTCCCAAAATAAGAAATATTAAAATTGCGATCTACGTAGGAATGCTTAGAAATACAAGGTTTTGTGTTTTTGGCACTATTTTTCTAATTAACAGGATGTATTTCACTTCAGACCTGAAATACGTTTAACGCAAAATTATGTATTATGAAAAAATCTACGATTGACACCCGTATGGGTAGTCCACGTCGTTTCACGACAACTTTGTTATTCAGTTTATTTATTGGTTTCTTTAGCTTTTTTAATTTAAAAGCACAAACTGCAACGCAAGTTGATGTGACAGGAACAACTACAACGAACACGATTAGTAATAACGTTTCAACAGTTGTAGACCCTAACCTTGTTGTTAGTTCAAATGGTACAATTAACGGATTTATCGTGACAATCACAGGAACCTACATGCCAGGAGATATGTTAACTTACACGGGGGCATTGCCTTCAGGAGTAACTGCCGCTGCATTTAGCACATTAACACACAGTTTAGTGTTCTCTGGGACAACAACGTCTGCAAACTGGCAAGCCTTGTTAAGAACGGTAAAACTTCAAACCGTTTCGGCAACATGTTTTCCAGAAAGTAGACAAGTTAGTTTTATCGCTGGTAACGCTTATTACAATCCATTGAATGGTCATTTTTATTATCCTTACATGACGAATACTTCATGGACAGATGCTAAAACTCTAGCAGATGCTAGTTCATTATTCGGGTTGCAAGGTTATTTAGCAACTGTCACTTCTCAGGCAGAAAATAGTTTCATTTCTGTATTGTTAGGGCAAAATTCATGGATTGGATGTTCTGATCGTTTCAGTGAAATAAATTCGGCACTTGGCTATACACTTTATGCTTCCTCGTCTAACGCAGGAGGGACAAACAACAATGCGAATGCAGAAGGTTATTGGTATTGGGTTACTGGTCCAGAACGCGGAACAAAAATGAGAAATGGAAACGATAACAATCAAAACAATTATCACGTTGGTGGAGCAGTTGCTGGAGTTTATCAAAACTGGGCAGGAAGTGAACCGAATGACTGGAATGCAACAAGTTTTGGAGATGAGGATTATGGGCACATGTATTCTGGTAATGGGACATGGAATGATTTTCCTAATACTTCAAGTATTCGAAGTGTATGGGAATATGGTGGAATGCCAAATGATAATACCAATTCACAAATCGTTTTCACTCGCAATATCTACATTAACGGAGCTCCTTCCGGAACAATCAACGGGGGAAATGTTACGGTTTGTTCGGGGACAAATTCAACCGTACTAACATTGACAAGTTTATCCGGTACTACCTTTGCAGGTACAGTTGTTCGTTGGGAATATTCATTGGATAATTTCTTAACAACACCAACAACAGTTGTAAGCACATCTACCTCTTTAACAGTTAATAACTTAACTCAAACACGTTACTACAGAGCAATTGTAAATAGCACTTCAGGCTGTACGAATTTGGCAACAGCTTCAACACCAATCTATATTTCAACAACAGTTGCGGGGAATATAGTAGCTACCAATAATACAATTTGTCCAGGATCTCAAGCTTCATTCTCGTTGTTTGGAAATACGGGATCTGTTGTAAGTTGGCAAGTTTCAACTAGTTCAACATTTGCTTCAGGAAATACAACAATTTCAAATACAACAACTTCACTGAACTATACATTGAATACAGCGGGAACTTATTATTTCAGAGCGTTGGTTCAAAATAATGGATGTACACAAGTTTACACACCGGGATATACTATTACTGTTACATCAGGAACTGCGCCAGTAGGAGGGACAGTATCAAGTGCTCAACATTGTTCAGGTTCTGCAACAGGAACTTTAACTTTAACTGGTTCAACTGGAACGGTTCAATATTGGCAATATTCTACAGATGGTGGAATTGTTTGGACGACCGTTGCAAATACAACCACTTCGATTTCTTATTCAGGTTTAACGGCAGATAGAAAATACCGTGCGATTTTATCGAATGGTTCATGTGGTACTGCTACTAGTTCAATTGGTCAGGTTACCGTTATTGGAGCGAATGTTTGTGTGTGGTTAGGAACGACGAGTACTGATTGGGGAAATAGTGCGAACTGGCAATGTGGTGTAATTGGTGATTTAGGGAAAGATGTTTTGGTTAGTTCAACTGCAACGTATGATTTATATTTAGATCAAGCTAGAACAATTGGCAGCTTAAACTTTAATGGTTCGAATAAATTAGTTGTGCTTGGTGCGAATACATTAACTGCTAACTATTTCATTGGTGCAAATGCAACAAATAGAGTTAAAACGAATGGTGCTGGGAAGTTAAAAATGAATATTGGTAACGCTGGATCATTAGCCTTTCCTGTAGGAAACGTGGCTTATAATCCAGTTACGATTACGAACAACTCTGGTAATACAGATGCTTTTTCAGTGCGCGTTTTGGATGAAGTGTATGTTAATGGATATTCAGGAACAACGATTTCAACAGCTAGAGTTAAACGTACATGGGATATTTCTAAAACGTATGCAAATTCAGGAGCAGGAGTAGGGTTTGTTTTCAATTGGAACGCCGGAGAAGATGTGAACATTACGGCTCCTATGTTAAATCATCACAATGGTGCTGATTGGGATGCGCAAACTGGAGCTAATTCATACACAGCGTACAGCTTAAATTATTTCTCATATACAGGAACGTTCTCGCCATTCGCAATTAGTAGTGTAAATAATCCATTACCAGTAGAATTGACAAGTTTCCAAGCGAATTGTATTGGGAATAACCAAGCTGAGGTTACTTGGACGACAGCTTCAGAACATAATTCAGCTTATTTCAATGTTCAAAAATCAAGAGATGGATACAATTGGGAGTCGTTAGAAGTGATTTCAGCTGCAGGAAATTCCAACACCACAGTTAATTATTCGATTGTTGATAAAAATAGTTCTAATGAAATTACTTATTACAAACTTCAGCAATTTGATATCGATGGAGCTAAGAAAGAATACGATGCGATTTCTGCAAATTGTACTTCAATTGCTGAACAGTTAGAGGTAAATGTTTATCCAAATCCAAGTAATCAATCGTTTACTATTCAGATGGAATTGGAGAATGAAAATGTCGTTAATATGGTAATTTACGATATTAACGATAGTCAAGTCTTTTCTAAAGAGTTGAATGGCAACAAAGGAAATAACAACATTTTTATTGATGGACTTATTTTAAAATCTGGATTCTATTACATTTACTTAGTAGATGAAACTGGTAAATCAATTACTGTTAAACATTCCATCTTATAAAAGAAAATTAATAATGTCTGTGAAAAGAGGTCTGCTACGGCCTCTTTTTTTGTGCTATTTAGTTCGTTCAATATAAAAACAAATTTCCTTAAATGAGAAATTAAATCTATTGAATTAAATGTAAACTACTGAAAATCAGTAAACAGGATAATTGGCATCGTATTTATATATGTTAGAATAGAGCGAAAGCTTTATTAACCCACTAACCCAAATCTAAATCATAGTTTGCGTTAAACTATGGTCTGAGGAAAAGGTGAGACTTACGTCTTGCCTTTTTTTATTCAAAAAAAAAGGAACATCAAGTGTTCCTTTTTTTTTGGTGGTTTCGTTTATTAATCAGTCCTAATTTGGGAAATTATATCCGTAATTAGGAAATATTTTTGATGTGCCAAAAGTTAAATAGTTGAATATCAGTTGTTTTAATCTAACGGCACGATTGTTTCAATGTTCTAAATGATTATCGTAGAGTGGTTTCAAGAATAATCAGGTTAGGTAAATAGCAAAAGGAGGATCGGAAACGGTGCTCCTTTTTTTTATTTCCTGAAACGAAAGTATAACCTTATTTTGATTCTACAATGGATTTTTGAGTTTCTTGAAAAATAAATTCTCATTATTGGACAAAGATTCCAAAATTGGAAATTTACCAAAATGGAAAAGTTGTTAAGTCGTTCTTTATCAGGTGTTTATTATTTAGGCACGAATTTGACTGTAACACATTCGATTATCGTAGAGTGGTTTCATGAATAATCAGGTTAGGTAATAGCAGAAAAGGGAGTGTTTACACTCCCTTTATTTTTGCGCCTAATTTTCCAAAAAAAGGAAATTTCTTCCAGATTTAGGATTATGCTAATTTCTGATTTGTTTTAATTTATTGATAATCAGAATCTTGTTAAATAGGAATAGTTTTTAGAGTTGAACAGGTATAATAATTACTTGGTTTTTATTAATTAGGAAATAGATATTTTTTCATGTTGTCTATTTACTACCAATTTTCGTTGCTTTATTTAGGTAAAAAAAAAGAGGAACCTTCCACGTTCCTCTTTTTTTATTATTCTTACCGCTTAGAGCTCTTCAGAAGCTAAGACTGGTTTCCTAAATACTATTTTACCATCAAAGATATCCATTACTACATTTTGACTTCGATCAATTGCTCCAGAGAGAAGTGCTTTGGACAGTTCATTCAACACTTGCTTTTGAATTACTCGTTTTACAGGTCGTGCTCCAAAGAACGGATCGTACCCCGTTTCTGCAATCCATTCAAACGCATCATCCGTAATGACTAAATTAAGTTCCTTTTCTTTGAGTTGATTTTTTAGACTATTTAATTGTATCGAAACAATTTCCTTGACATTCTCTTTTGTTAAAGGCATAAATAAAATGGTTTCATCGATGCGATTTAAAAATTCAGGTCGAATTGTTTGTCTCAATAATTCCATGACCTCAATTTTTGCTTTTTCTCCAGCCCGCTCAAATTCAGCAGGTTTAATGTTGTCAAATTTTTCATGAATGATATGAGATCCTAAATTGGATGTCATAATGATGATCGTGTTTTTAAAATTCACCAAACGACCTTTGTTATCTGTTAATCTTCCATCATCAAGAACTTGTAATAATACATTGAAAACATCAGGATGTGCCTTTTCTATTTCGTCCAATAATATAATCGAGTAGGGACGTCTTCGAACAGCCTCAGTTAATTGACCACCTTCATCATAACCAACGTATCCTGGAGGAGCTCCAACTAATCTAGAAACTGAGTGTTTTTCTTGGTATTCACTCATATCTATTCTTGTCATCGCATTCTCATCATTAAATAAATATTCAGCCAATGCTTTTGCAAGTTCCGTTTTTCCAACACCCGTTGTTCCTAAAAAGATGAACGAGCCAATTGGTTTTCGAGCATCTTGTAATCCTGCTCTTGATCTACGCACAGCGTCTGAAATCGCACTAATCGCCTCTTCTTGACCTACAACGCGTTTTCCTAATTCGTCTTCCAATCGTAAAAGCTTAGAAACTTCACTTTCGATCATTTTATTCACTGGAATTCCTGTCCACTTTGAAACAACTTCAGCAATTTCTTCTGCATCAACTTCTTCCTTGATCATTTTAGATTTCACTTGCATTTCGGTTAATTGAACTTTCAATCCCTCGAGTGTTTCTTCTGCTTCTTTTATTCTTCCGTAACGAATCTCAGCAACTTTTCCATAATCTCCTGAACGTTCTGCTTGATCTGCTTCAAGTTTGAACTGTTCAATTGCCTCTTTGTTCTTTTGTAGCGCATCAATAATATCGCGTTCTGCTTGCCATTTCGCTTTGAAAGAATCGCGTTGTTCGGATAAATTCGCCAAATCCTTTTGAAGAATTTCCATTTTCTTAGTATCATTTTCGCGTTTCAGAGCGGCGCGCTCAATTTCCAACTGCATTATTTTACGCTCTAATTCATCCAATTCCTCTGGTTTCGAATTGATTTCCATGCGAACCTTTGATGCTGCTTCATCAATTAAATCGATTGCTTTATCTGGTAAATGACGATCAGTAATATAACGTTGTGATAATTCAACGGCTGCAATGATGGCTGCGTCTTTAATCAATACTTTGTGGTGATTCTCGTATTTCTCTTTAATTCCACGTAAGATGGAGATCGCATCCTCAGTTGTTGGTTCATCCACTAAAACTGTTTGAAATCTTCGAACAAGCGCTTTGTCTTTCTCAAAGTACTTTTGATATTCATTCAAAGTTGTTGCTCCTACAGCTCTTAATTCACCTCGTGCTAAAGCAGGTTTTAAAATGTTTGCAGCATCCATTGCGCCTTCGCCACCACCACCTGCACCAACAAGTGTGTGAATTTCATCAATGAATAAAATTATTTCACCTTCAGCACCGATTACTTCCTTAACAACGGCTTTTAAACGTTCTTCAAACTCCCCTTTGTATTTTGCGCCAGCAATCAACGAACCCATGTCTAAGGAATAAACAACTTTCGATTTTAAATTCTCAGGCACATCTCCATCAATAATGCGGTGAGCAAGTCCTTCGGCAATAGCCGTCTTACCAACGCCAGGTTCACCAATGAGAATCGGATTGTTCTTCGTTCTTCGCGTTAATATCTGTAAAACTCTGCGTATTTCATCATCTCTACCAATCACTGGATCCAATTTACCAGACTTTGCTAGTTCGTTTAAGTTTTTTGCGTATTTCTCTAATGATTGATAGGTTCCTTCTTGACTATTAGAAGTGACTTTATCTCCTTTTCTTAAATCCATAATTGCTTGTTTAAGCGTTGTTTTTGTAATTCTGTTATCTTTTAGTAAACTTCCAATAGAATCGTTTACATCTAGCATTCCCAACAATAAAAGCTCGACTGAAACAAATTCATCTCCAAAACTTTTCATTTCAGCGATTGCATTCGTTAAAACTTTATTTGTGTTTTGTCCTAAGTAAACTTGTCCACCTTCAACTTTTGAATAACTGACTAGAATTCGATCTAAGGCAGCTTCTAACATTTGTTGATTTACGGAGAGTTTTTTAAATAAATAAGGTGCCACATCTTGATCAATCAATAAAATGGCCTTTAATAAATGTCCAGTTTCAATGGCTTGATTTCCGCTGGACTCAGCTAGGCTTTGAGCTTGCTGAATCACTTCTTGTGATTTAATTGTAAATTTTGAAATATCCATTTTTAAGTTTTTTTGAACGATTTCTATTCCTCAAATTAAGAACCAAGTACAATTTCAACCTTAAATCGGAAAAATTGACATTGGTTTAAAAAATATTCGGACTAAATGACTTGTTTCTATACGTTTAAACTTGAATAAACATGAAAATTTGACTTATCAACATTTTTTGTAACCATTGTTAATAACTTCCGTATTACTCTAACACAAACAAAACAACATGAAATTAGTAGCAATCGGAATTTCAGTTTCTCTCAGTTATTTTGCGTTTAGCGGCGAAGCAGAGAAACAGATCTCAAAAAAGGAGTACGTCGACATGTGGCGAACGACAGCTGTTCAACAGATGATTGACTATAATATTCCTGCAAGTATAACATTGGCTCAAGGAATATTGGAATCGGGTAGTGGTAATTCAGATTTAGCAAAAAACGCTAAAAATCACTTCGGTATTAAATGTCACGATTGGACCGGAGAAAAAATGTACATGGATGACGATCAAAAAAATGAATGTTTCCGTGTGTATGCTACTGCTGAAGAAAGTTATGTTGATCACAGTTTATTCTTAAAGGATAAAAAAAGATACAGTGCTTTATTCAGTTTGGAAAAAACAGATTATAAATCGTGGGCAAAGGGATTGAAAGATGCGGGTTATGCAACGAATCCAAAATATCCAGAATTGTTGATTGAAATCATTGAAGACTTAAAGTTGAATGAATTGGATCAATTGGGAATTCAAAACAATGAATTAAAGCCAGATTTAACTGCAGATGCAAAATCTACAACAAACGCTTCAAGTGTCGATGCCGTTAAGCATACAGTAATGACGCATGATAATAAAGTTAAATATGTAATTGCTAGAAAAGGTGATACGTTTTACCGAATTGCCAAAGAATATGAACTTGGTTTATGGCAATTGTATAAATACAATGATTTTGGTCCTAAAAAAGATGTACTAATTGAAGGTGATATTGTGTATATCCAACCAAAAAGATCAAAAGCAAAAAATAAAGAAATTAAGCTTGAAAAAGCTATGACTTTAAGAGAAGTTTCACAAAAAGAAGCTGTAAAACTAGAGTCATTAATAAAATTAAATAATATTTCTTCCGGTGATGAATTACTTCCAAAGGGAGAAAAGGTTACCCTCCATTAATGGCATGTCCAGCCTGCGCTAACAGGTTTGTGAGGTTTTTTAGTTTGTTGTTGTTTGTTGAGAGCCCTGGTGAAAACTGGGGCTTTCTTGTATTCCTATAACTCAATTGTGTTTTTAAGAATCCAATAATAAGCTCGAAACATCGTTAAATAAACCGTTTTAACCGTTAAATCAATAGGATTAGCATTAAGATTGATTGTATGAAAGTTATTTTATAATTTAGAGGCAATAATAAACCAAGACTATGAAGCCTTCAACGGAGTTGTTTAAACTGATTAAATCATTATCGAAATCGGAGAAACGTTTTTTTAAACTTTCTTCTTCGTTACAATCGGGTGATAAGAATTATTTAAAGATTTTCGATTTCATCGAAGGTCAAGCCAAATATGATGAGGAAGAATTGAAACGCGTTTTCAAAAAGGAAACGTTTATCAAACATTTACCTTCTGAAAAAAATCATTTATATAAATTGATTTTAAAAAGTTTGCGCTCTTATTACAGTGAACAATCGGTTAGCAGTTTGTTAAAACAAGAGATTAAGAACGTTGAAATTCTATACAACAAAGCACTTTATAAAGAATGTGAGAAATTCGTCTCTCGTGCTAAGCAAATAGCTCGCGATCATGAAAAATTCTATTATTGGTTTGAACTTATTTCGTGGGAAAAGAAATTATTGGAAGAAGCCTATGAATCTGGTGAGTTTACCACCAATTTAGATGCGCTTGTTGAAGAGGAAGAGGAAGTAATTGCTAAATTGAGAAACCTCGCAGAATACCAAGTGATTTATTCAAAAATAAACTTGATTTTCAGAAGTGGTGGTTTTACGCGAACAGATGCTGAACGTTTAGTTGTGGATGGAATTGCCGATTACCATTTAATAAAAGGGAAAAACACTGCCTTGTCTACACGTGCTGCTTCCATGTGTTATTATATAAAAGGGCTTTGTGCAGCGACGAACCGCAATTATGATGAAAGCTTTCAGTTTTTTAACCGTACCAGAGAAATTTTAGATCGAAATCCTGATATCAAAGCGGATTCAGGACAACGTTATGTAATGACCTTGTCGCATCTTTTGAGATGTTACATTGACAGTGAAGATTTTGAAAAAGCGCAAAGTTTGATTCTGGACATGCGTGCTTTGGATGGTAAAAAAGGATTTAATTCAATTGATATTATGGTGCGTATTTTTACGAGTACCTACAATTTGGAATTAAACTTATTGCATACAATGGGTGATTTCCAAAAAAGCGTTGATTTAATTCCTCAAATAGAAAAACTTCAAGAAGAATATGGCGATAAAGTAAGTAAAGAGCAAGAAATCCTACTTACATACAACAAAGCATACAGTTATTTTGGAATTGGGGAATTTAAAAAGGCTTTGTCTTATATCAATGAAGTTTTAAATGATAACGAACAAAATTTAAGACAAGATATCTACAGTTTCTCTCGTTTGTTCAATTTGGTGCTTCACTTTGAATTGGAGAATTACGACTTTTTAGAGTACATCATTAAGTCAACAAACCGTTATTTGAGTAAACAAGAACGTGACTACGAAGTTGAAAATGTATGTATCAAGCACATTCGTAAACTATCTAAATCTATTCATTCAACTGAACGCATTTTGGTGTTAGAAAAAATGAAAGAAGAGTTAGAACCTTTGTTAATGGATCGAAATGAACGTGTAGTATTAGAATATTTCAATATTACAGCTTGGGTAACGAGTAAGATTTACAAGATAAGTTTCAGTGAAGCAGTTCAAAGTGAATTGAAAACAGCTAAAAATTAATAATTCCAGAAATAATTACATTTCCCGTTGAATTAGCAATGGTCGTTAAGCTGTTAGAAAAAGCGTAATAGGTTGTTGTATTTGTACGTTGACGGTAAGTTAAATCAAGGGTGAACTTTTTTGTTTTGAATCCAATTCCTCCAGAAATTATCATATCTGGTTCAAGTTCTATTTGTTGATCTGAATTGAATGCATTTCCATAATAGGCAAATCCACCGCGCAAAAAACAACCAGCAAACAATACATATTCACCACCAATTCTTACGTTTAATGCATCTTGAAAAACAGATTTTGCATAGTCGTTTTCGTATTCATAATTGTACGCTTCATATTTTAAATCCGAAGTGCTTTTAAAATGAGCATGTCGATAACTTAAATATTCTACATCTACATTCAAACAACCTTTGGTTCCAAAAACAAATGCAACTGATCCAACAACTCTGGCTGGGGTGCGCACTTTATATTTGTAATCACCAACTGGAATTACACTGTCAACCACAGTGTAATTTGCATTCGTAAATCTACTTGACATTCCAGCGGACCAAGTATCTGTCATTTCCGAAAAAGTAGGGGAGTGTAATGCCAATCCAAAACGAAGAGATTCATTTGCTAAATAAATTCCTCCAAATCTTAGATTTACTCCATTTCCTTTTGTTTTTAAATAGTAATTGTAATCAAATCCACGTAAATCTGTACCGCTTGTGTCGACCAACGTTTCTGAATGTTTGTAATCTTCTATATAGCGATAGGAACGGATGCTCAAATTCCCACCGATGTACAATTTATTGAGGTAATTTCCACTCAAATTAAAGTAAAATTCATTTATTCCACCTTTTGTAAAGATTTCTCGAGAGTGATAAACATCTCCTGCATTTAATTGTGAATAGAATTCTTGATTGACAGCGTCGTATTTAATTGTATGAGTCTGATAAGCTAAATCGGAGCTAAAAGGAAAATAAGTATTCAGTTCTTCAGGATAATAACCTTGAATTTGGCTAACAAAATTATCTAACAAGGATGAGAATTGTTGTCCTTCATAGCGAATTTCATTTTTGAAACTCTCAATTTGGTTATATCCTAATCCAAATTGATTGAATAGAAAACCATTTCCATTTTCAGAAACATCGTTAGCAATAACAAATCCAAGATTGCTAATCCCACCTTGGCCCGATGACGCTTTCGTTAGAACAGAATTAAAAGTTGATTTTGTTGATGAACCACCTCCAAAGATTGAAGCACCAAAAAGAGAAGATGAATAACGACCGTATCCAGCTGGATTGATTTGATAAGAACTTAAATCTGCACCTAACGCACCGAAAGAACCACCCATTGCTTCAAACCTAGCAGAGCCATGATAACTTGTTTTTGAATGACGGTATAAATCATTTTCATTTTGAGAAAAACAAAAAATGGGCAACAAACAAATACTTAAAACAACAAAGCGAACCATCAATAATTAGTTTCTTCGAACACCTGTAGTAGGACGACTCGCGCCACCACTTCTTGATCCACTTCCAACACTTCCTCCAACTGAACCGCGGTTAATAGATTCATTTGTTGGTCTTTGCTGGCTATTTGAGCCTCGTGAATTTACTGAACTTGGTAAATTGTTAGTTCCAACAGGACTAGTTCTTACTTCTGAACTAGTATAAACAGGCCTACTTTGTGTTGGTCTAATTTCTTTTGTTGCACGAACCGAAGCCGTTGATTGATTTACATCAACCTTTCCATTAGAAACATTTTGCCCAGCAAGCGAACGAGCGGAAAGTGGTTTGGAAACGATTGTGTGTGACTCATTGTTACTTGATACTCCGGCATGGGCTTTAACAAGATTCGAATTGTTTCGATTACCACTATTCGTATAACCACTTAAGCTTCCTCTTGGACCTGAGTGACCATTGTATAAACTACTGGAATTGTCGTAATTGTTTGGATTTCCGTAATTATTTGAATTATAACCATATGGATTTGCGTTGTAGAAAAACGGATTGCTCGAAAAATAAGGCGAACTGTAACTTGTTCCAAAATAAAATCCACCATACGGGTTATAATAAGGCGAGTACATGTTGCCATAATAGCCGTATTGACCTGCGCCATAATTCATATAACCTGGTCCAAGGTAATAATGACCAAATGCATTGTAATAACCATATCCATAATACATGTCGTTCAAACCTGAATATCCATAATTTCGAGCTCCCCAACCACAGTCAAATGGTGTGAAAAGAAAAGGATTGCAATCACAATTGTTCATTGCAGCTATATTGTAGGGATCATAATAGTATGCACTGGATGCAACTCCTTTGTCTTTTTTATAGCGAAAAGTCGAGTAATTCGTTTCGTCAGTTAACGATTCTCCAACTGGTAATTCTGCGTTTTTCATCACGTACACGTCATCATCAACGAGCATTCGATTTGAATAACAAGAAGTTAAAACTCCAGACAATAAGGTTAAGGAAGATAGGTATAGTGTAACTTTCATCTTTTTGAAGATTTAATTTATCCTAAAGGTAATTTTTAATTTTTAACTTTGCAAAAAATTAACAAAGTCAATCAACGATTTAAGTTCATGGCACAGAAATACACAACTCGCGAAGAGGATTACTCAAAATGGTACAACGAATTAGTTTATAGAGCAGATCTTGCAGAGCATTCAGATGTTCGCGGATGTATGGTTATTAAACCGTATGGATATGCAATCTGGGAAAAAATGAAGGATGTTTTGGATCAGAAATTCAAAGAAACAGGGCATTCAAATGCATATTTCCCCTTGTTTATTCCTAAATCGTATTTGAGTAAAGAAGCTAGTCATGTTGATGGTTTCGCAAAAGAATGTGCTGTCGTAACGCATTACCGTTTGAAAAATGCGGAAGATGGAAGTGGAGTAGTTGTTGATCCAACAGCAAAACTAGAAGAAGAATTAATTGTTCGACCAACTTCTGAGACAATTATTTGGAATTCTTATAAAAACTGGATTCAATCCTACCGTGATTTACCAATTCTCATCAACCAATGGGCAAACGTTGTTCGTTGGGAAATGAGAACACGTTTATTTTTGAGAACAACTGAGTTTTTATGGCAAGAAGGGCATACAGCTCACGCTACAAAACAAGAGGCTATTGACGAAACAGTTCAAATGTTAGAGGTTTACGCTGATTTTGCTGAGAATTTCATGGCCATGCCTGTTATTAAAGGTGTTAAAACGGAAAGTGAACGCTTTGCAGGTGCTGATGATACGTATTGCATTGAAGCAATGATGCAGGACGGAAAAGCGTTACAAGCTGGTACTTCTCACTTTTTAGGTCAAAATTTCGCTAAAGCATTTGATGTGAAGTATGCGGACAAAGAAGGTAAATTAGAATACGTTTGGGCAACTTCTTGGGGCGTTTCAACACGTTTGATGGGAGCATTAATTATGACGCATTCTGATGATGAAGGATTGGTATTACCTCCAGCGTTGGCTCCAATTCAAGTTGTTGCTGTTCCGATTCATCGCACAGATGAAGAATTGGCTAAAATCGATGAAAAATTCCAAGAATTAGGAAAGAAATTGAAAGCTCTAGGGATTTCATTTAAATATGATAATGATGACAATCGTCGTCCGGGATGGAAATTTGCTGAGTATGAAGCGAAAGGTGTTCCAGTTCGTTTAGCAATGGGGCCAAGAGATTTAGAAAATGGAAAAGTTGAAGTAGCTCGTCGTGATAACAAAACGAAAGAAGTTGTTGACTTTGATGGTATCGATGGATTTATTGAAAACCTATTAGCTGAAATTCAAACTAATTTATTGCAGCGTGCGAAAGATTACCGTGCAGCAAATATCCAAACAGTAGATTCTTACGAAGAGTTCAAATCGAAAATTGATGGTGGTGGATTTTTCTATGCCCATTGGGATGGAACGAAAGAAACTGAAGCAAAAATCAAGGAGGAAACTCAGGCAACGATTCGTTGTATTGCCATCGACCAACCTGAAGAGGCAGGTGTTTGTATGGTAACAGGTAAACCATCTTCTAAACGCGTGATTTTCGCAAAAGCATATTAAAATGGAGCAAAATCGAAAAATAATTCTTGACCTTCTATTGAATAAATCAGCGTTGAAACAAAACATCGCTGATGATTGCGAACAAGTTTTTTTGAAAATCAAAGAGACGATTAAATCAGAAATTGATGCGCTTCAAAAAAAGGTTAAAGATCAACGAATTCGATTAAGCTACAAAGAAAAAGGCAACTTTGAAATTCATGTTTATGTTGGTAGTGATGTACTAGTTTTTCACCTACATAACAATGTTTTTCGTTTGCCTGATGATAATCCGTTATGGGGCACAAAATACCTAAGAGAGAACGATGCCAACGGTTATTTTGGTGTTATTTATATCTATAATTTTTTAGCAGAGTCATTTATTCAAAATCGTTTAAATGACTCTGGCTATTTGATTGGTCGATTGTTTATTAATCACGATCGCCATTTCATGATGGAAGGCAAAGGACAATTGGGAGTTCTGTTTAGAGATTTGGAAAACACTGTTCTTACAGATGACTTGGTTTGCCTTATCGTTCAGTCTTCTTTTGCGTATGCTTTAGAGTTTGATTTATTAGTGCCACCGTATGATTTCGTAGCAGAATTATCGGTTGGTGAGATACAATTAATTAGTAACAACCTACAATTGCAAACCGGTAAACGTCTGGGATTCAAAATGAAATCCGACGAAAGTGATTTTTTTTAAAAAAAAGCGCAGATACGTTTGCTATTACAGAATTTCGTAATATATTTGCACTCCCAAATTAACGGGAAAATTGACATACGGCCCATTCGTCTAGTGGTTAGGACGCCAGGTTTTCATCCTGGAAACAGGAGTTCGATTCTCCTATGGGCTGCCAAATTTAATATTTGGCCCATTCGTCTAGTGGTTAGGACGCCAGGTTTTCATCCTGGAAACAGGAGTTCGATTCTCCTATGGGCTGCAAGACATATGTCTATAACTTTATAAAACAAAAGAAAAATGGCGAATCACAAGTCAGCACAAAAAAGAATCAGATCAAACGAAGGAAAAAGACTTCGTAACAAATATCAGCACAAAACAACTCGTAATGCTGTACGTAAATTACGCGCATTAACAGATAAAAAAGAAGCTGAGACATTGTTTCCAAGTGTTGTAGCTATGTTGGATAAACTTGCAAAAAGAAACATTATCCACAAAAACAAAGCTGCGAACTTAAAATCTGGTTTACAAGTTGCTATCAACAAACTGTAATAGTTTTTGACAAGATATGAAGGGGGCATTAGCCCCTTTTTTTATACCTTTATTTTTTTAATTATCAGTCATGCGAAATTGGGTGTTGTTTTTTCTGTTATTCTCTTGTTTTATTGGCAGGTCACAGAATTTCAATTCACTCATTCCATACGATACATTAAAATACACGAGTAGAATAGGAGGTCAGCTTGATTCAATAGATGTATTTAATGCCTTTTTGAGTTCTACGAATCCAAGTGGAAGCATTTCTGAATTAAATACTTTCACTCCGCGTTGGTTGTTTACTAATCATGGTGCTCAAATTCAACAAAACTTCAATTCATGGAAGCCACTCGTTTTTTCTGGACTCCCGCACATAGGATTTAATTATTCGTTTGGTTCCCAGGGAACTCAGAACGTATTAATGTCTTACCAGCAAAGTTTTGGAAAACAACTCATTGTCAATTTAGAATACAAAAAAAACAAAGGTTCTGGTTTTCTCAGAAATGGAGATTACAATCTTAATGACTTGGAATTCCAATTAGCCAAAAAAGGTTCTTTTTATTCTTTTTTAACTCAGGCCTCTTATTTAACATCTGAGTTTCATGTAAACAACGGTTTATTGGTCGATTCGTTGGCTGATGATTTCGCACTTCGATTATTGCCCGTTCAAAAAGAAAATGCCTATCATTCAAATCAACGAACGAATTTGATTCATACAAATTATTTCGATTTCAGTAAGGATTCTCTTGTTGCGATTGGTTTATTCACTTCTCATCAATTACAAATTCGAAACTTACGATATTCCGAAGAAATAGACACCTTATCGTTGATTTACAATGAAATTAACTACGACAGTACCTTGACAATGGATCAAAATCAATTGTCGTCAATAACGAATGGTGCAGGATTGTTTTTGAAGAACAAGAAAGTTGCATTTGGCGTAGGTGCTGAAGTTCGATATTGGAAATACGACAATCTGAATCATAGAAATGATACAACAGAAGTTAATCTTGCTGCTAATTTTTTGTATCAAACGCGTAAGTTTAAATTTTCTGAAGTTCACAAACACAATTTGATTGGTGCTAAACAGGAATTTAAAAATGAACTAGCAACTTCAATATTAGTTGGTAGAAGTAAATTGAATGCATCCTTAAATTACAGTAGTGAGTTACCGGAAGTTCATCAGCGATTTATCTACGCAAATAACTATGCTTCAACGATTCAAAATCCACATAAACAAACGCGTTTGTATGGTGATATCGCGTTTCAACAATCATTTGGTGGAATTGATTTGAATGCTGGTGTAAGTTATGTGAGCTTGAAAAATAATTATTTCTTCATCGATTCACTTTGGAGAAATGATACAATAACGAATTTGTCTGCATTGCAATTCAATTTAAGAACTTCTTATCGTTTCAAAAAACTGTATTTGCAGCCTAGTTATGCTTTTGC
>JACCEA010599614.1_pt1 | contig 17050 bp, 10 predicted proteins | sample 7449851 | NCBI WGS metagenome assembly JACCEA01 (sample SAMN15323453, study PRJNA562643) | freshwater metagenome | isolation source: river surface water | place: USA:Blue River Watershed | collected 2017-08-18 | reverse complement strand
TTCAACAAATTGTACAACATCATTGAGAAAAAACGAACAGAACTGCAATCTTCGAGCGTAAAAGAAACCAAACAAATAACTCCGAAAAGGTTAATCAATGCCGAATCGGAAGATCGTTATTTTTCGTTTTTTGAAATCAAACATCAGGTTGAAAAAATGGAATCGTTCAATGAAAAAATCTTGTTTTTAAACGAAGAAATTTTCGAATACCGACAAGCCGACATCATTTCAATCAACAACAAGCTGCAAGCTTATGACCAACAATGCGTTCAATTCATCGAAAAATTACAGACACTTCGCAAAATGCGTTCGGAAATTGAGAAGGAAAAAGAACTAGAACTGGAGAAAAAACTAACCAATAAAAAGCTAAAATTCAACGGAAATCTAAACCAATTAGTAGACATATTCTACCAATTAAGTCGTGAATTATTTGTTGATGGAAAATCATTTATAGATGCTTCCAATGGTGAAATCGTAAATATGATCGTCAATAACTTCATCGATAAGGATAACAACGAAATAAGTCCCCAAACAGTCGAAACCATCCTCAAACCATCACGAGGCGATAAACGACCAAAGACCCACAAACGAATAGACCTCGACAACTTCCTTTAAAAAATAATAGTCCCTTGGGACCCGATTGGGACTAAGGGACTTTTTTTTACTTCACAATTTTGCTCCATAAACTTTTAAAAACTACGAAAATGGAAGCAATTATTTTAACAAAAGACCAGTACAATGACTTAATGGCAAAATTAGATGCAATTCAAAGCCAACTAAACACCAAGCCAGACCCAAAGAAAGAAACCTTCTTAGACAATCAAGAATTCATCATGCTCATGAAAATCTCCAAACGCACAGCACAAACCTGGAGAGATGAAGGCAAAATCTCATTCAGTCAAGTAGGAAGTAAAATCTATTACAAACTTTCTGATGTTGAAAAACTACTACAAGAACACTACAACAAATCATTCAAAGGAAAATAGTATGAACCAGTGCAACGGAACATGTGAGGTATGTGACTGTAAAACAGGAACAACCACTAAGACTTTTCACTAATTACTAATCACTTTTCACTCAAACATGATAACAATCTTCAAAAACTTCAACGAAGTAATAGAACACAAAACAATTCCCGAAATCCTGCACGAAATCAAAACAGGAAAGTACAGACCAGGGATAACCTATTTGCGTAAATCATTAGCCGAAAACAAACTAGAAGCCTATGAAAAAGCCAAAAAATCATTACCTGCATTCACACCTTCAGGAAAATTTGTAGGTGGAAGAAAAATGGAATTTCTGGAAGCATACTCCAATTTCATTATCCTAGACATCGATAAATTAAGTCAAACCGATTTACAAAACGCAAAACAAAAAGCCAACCAATCCGAATTCACTTATGCAAGTTTCATAAGTCCATCAGGCAATGGATTAAAGATTTTAGTAAAAGTAAACACCACAAAAGAAGACCATAAAGAAACCTTTTTAGCCATCCAAAAACACTATGAAACCCTATTAAACCATGAAATAGACAAATCCGGAAAAGACATAACCCGACTATGTTTCTACTCATTCGATGATAAACTCTATCATAACGAAGCTGCAAAGACATTTGTCACAAAAGAGCAAAATGAAATGCTGTCATCCCGAGCGGAGTCGAGGGGCGAGATGAGTTTGAGTGCAACAAACTCAAACCAATCCAGTCACACTGAGCCTGTCGAAGTGCGACAAACCGACAACCAACAACCGACAACGGAAAACAGCGAAGCAATCTACAACCACTGCATCCGCTTCACCGAAAAAAAAGTGCAATACGCGACAGGTAGCCGAAACGTATTCGTACACCAACTCGCGTGTAACCTAAACCGAAAAGGCGTTTCATTAAACGAAGCACTAAGCTTCATACTAACAGACTTTGGCTATGACGAAAAAGAAGTAACGCAAACCGTTCACAGCGCCTACGGAAACATTCACGAATTTGGCAAAGATGAAAACTTTGAAAAGAACAGAAACACTAAAAACAACACAAAAAAATCAGACAATCAAAACCTGTCATCTCGAGCGGAGTCGAGAGGCGACTTCTATGAGGACGAAGAAGAAGAAAAAACAAGAATAACACCAATCGACAAACTAGAAAATTTTCTAACATCCCGATACAATTTCCGTCACAACATAGTATCAGGTAAACTAGAATATCAACAGCTTTCAAGCTCCTCCCTTTCGGGGAGGTCGGGTGGGGCCAAAAAAAAATGGCATGTAATGAACGACTTTATAGAAAACTCAATGCTTCGTGAATGTTTAAAAGGAAGAATCAAAACAAACCTTTCTTCTTTGCGAAACCTATTGTATTCCGATTTCTGTGAATTGTACAATCCATTCGAAGATTACTTTTACAATCTACCATCGTATGATGAAAAAACAGATTACATTTTAGAATTAGCAAATACGATAACCACCACAAAACAAGAACTTTGGCAAGAGTGTTTTAAAAAATGGATAGTGGCAATGGTGGGTTGTGTTCTAGATGACAAAGTTATCAATCACACGGTAATTGTATTTAGTGGAAAACAAGGATTAGGAAAAACCACTTGGGTAGAAAAACTAGTACCTAGAAAATTAAAAGAGTATTTGTTCTCTGGAACCATAAACCCAAACAACAAAGACACTTTAGTGCAGCTTTCAGAATGTATGTTAATCAACCTGGACGAATTAGAAAACCTAAACCGTTCCGAAATTGGAAGCTTAAAAGAAATCATTACAAAGACACAAATCAGAATGAGAAAAGCCTACGGACACAACAACGAAACCATGCCAAGACGCGCATCATTTGCCGGAAGTGTCAACACAGCGCAATTCTTAAACGACAGTACAGGAAGCAGACGATTCCTTTGTTTTGAAGTGGAAAACATCCAATACCAACACGAAATCAATATTGACAATGTATTATCCCAAGCCTTGTATTTATTTAAAACAGGATTCAGACATTGGTTCGACCAAGAAGAAATCAAAAACATCACCGAAAACAACGAACAATACCAACTACGAAGCCCAGAAGAAGAATTGCTTTTAACTTGGTTTGAACCTTGCGATAGAGAAAACGCCACTCACTATTTAAACGCCTCACAAATAGCAGCTAAATTAGCCGAAAGAGCAAAAATCACTATTAACGACGGAACAATAAACAAAATTGGAAAAGCTTTAAAAAAGCACAATTTCACAAGACTAATGCGAAAAGGAAGTCCAGTCTATGCGGTAAAAGAATTTACCTACGAAGAAGTAGATCAAACCAACCGACAATCCGAAATATAAACCCAAAATTATCAAAAGTGGGTATCCCAAAAATAGAATGCTTGTCAAACTGAACTTGTTTCAGTTTCTCCAAAACTGATAAAAATGAATTTGGAAAGACAAAGAAATTATCGTTAGGATATCCACTTTTTTTTCTGCAAACTGACCACCGAACACTGACCACTCCACCAAGGGTGTAAGGGGTGTAACCAAATTTCCACACAAACATTTTGAGTTTTTTTACTTTTCAAATTTTCTAGCAACATCAGCACAATCAAAAGCAAATCAATAAACGGCTAAGTGCAGTTTGCACCCAATTCCTCAAATAAATCCGTTTTTTTTAATTCTAAAAAAATAAAAATCTTTTACACGATTTTTGCCTACACCCTACACCCTGCTGTTTTTTGCAGTATTTTTCATCATTTTTAACGTAAATACGGTTTTACACATTTTACTTTACATAGGTTTTTTGTATGTTTGTGAATTAGTAATTGCATAAAATACAATTAGATTTCAAAATAGGTTATTAAAACATTTTTTTTGGTTTTTTTAAGTATAAATAAAACTGTTCAATTTTTTTATAATCATCATATTTTAATAGTTAACGAATGCCAACATTAAACTGGATAGGAAAAGAAAAAGTAATAAATCATCATCAAGATGTACCTTTCAAAATATTGAAGCCACAATATGGTTTTGATAATGGCACAGAAAAAAAAGAGCCTACAAACGTTGGTAATAAAATAATTCATGGTGATAATTTAGAAGCTTTAAAAAGTCTTTTACCAGAATATGAGGGTAGAATAAAGTGTATATATATTGACCCTCCATACAATACAGGTAATGAAAGTTGGGTTTATAACGACAATGTTAATCATCCAAAAATAAAAAAATGGTTAGGAGAAGTAGTAGGCAAAGATGGTGAAGATTTAACACGACATGACAAATGGTTATGTATGATGTATCCTCGTTTAAAACTATTACATAAACTTTTAGCTAAAGATGGTGCAATTTTTATTAGCATTGATGATAATGAATTAGCACATTTGAAATTAATTTGTGATGAAATATTTGGTCCTAACAATTATTTAGGTTTAATCACTAGAAAGCAAAGTAGTGGTTCAAAAAATGATACTGGTAATCATAGAATAATTACAACTGCTGATTATATTTTATGTTACAGAAAAATAGATTTTTCATTTTTTCCATATCAATTAAAGAATGATAAAAAATTTAATTTAAAAGATGATATTGGGTTTTATAGTATAAGAGCTTTAGAAATGCAGGGAGGTGATGATACACTACCACAAAGAAGTAAAATGGGATATTCAATTTATTTTAACAAAGAAAAGAATCTTGTTAAGTTACTTTTTGATTACAATATTGAAAATAACCCTATTTATGAAAAAGAAAATGAAGAATTAATTTCAAAAGGTTATAAATGTTTTAGACCAAGAAAAAGAGGTAATGATTATGGGAGATGGAGATGGGGTGCAGATACTTTTTTAGAAAGATATAATGAAAACCTTGTTCATTTTGATAAAGATAGGGTGTATATGAAAGAGAGAGAAAATGACCATGTAAATAAATATCCTGAGGCTTTAATAGTAGATTTTTTAAATACCCAAGGAACAAATGAATTGAAAGAAATTTTCGAATCAAAAACTTTTGATTTTCCGAAACCGTCAGAGCTTTTAAAATTTTTATTTACAGTTTCTACAGAGAAGGATTCAATTATACTAGATAGTTTTGCAGGCTCAGGTACAACTGCTCATGCCGTTTTAAATCTTAACAAACAAGATGGAGGTAATAGAAAATTCATTTTAATTGAAATGGAAGACTATGCAAATACAATTACAGCAGAAAGAGTAAAAAGGGTAATTAAAGGCTATGGTGATAATAAACGAATTATTGAAGGAACAGGGGGCAGTTTCGATTTTTTTGAATTAGGAGACACTTTGTTTCTAGAAAACAACATGCTAAATGAAACTGTTGGCATAGAAAATATATTAAAATATATTTGGTACTCTGAAACGAGAACATCATATTTTTTCTCAAATAATTTAGAAGAAGTAAATTATCGCATTGGTTCAAAAGATCAAACGGATTATTATTTTTACTATAATAAAAATGAAACAACAACTGTAGATTATGACTTTTTGGCTAAAATTAAGTACAAAGCTAGTCAATACATAATTTATGCAGACAATTGCTTGTTAGAGAAAGAGTTCATGTTAAAGCATCATATTATTTTTAAAAAAATACCAAGAGACATATCACGATTTTAGTTAATCAAATGGTATTAATTAGATATAAAACAAATAAGTTATGATTGACTATTTAGAAATAAAAGGATATAAATCTATAAAAGATTTAAAATTAGAAATGAAACCAATAAATATTCTTATTGGTAGTAATGGCGTAGGTAAAAGTAATTTTGTTTCCTTTTTTAAATTAATCAATGCTATTTTTAATTTGAGGCTACAAAAATTCGTTCAAGAAGAAAAAGCGGATAATTTATTGTATTTCGGAAGAAAAACAACAGAAAGTTTATACGGTAAATTAATTTTTGATAGTGGAAATGGAAACAACAATGCGTATTATTTTAATTTAATTCAAACTAAAGAGGGAGGATTATTTTTTGACAGAGAAGCTTCTGGATTTAATGTTGAAAGGGAAGCATTTAATCAAAATTATTATGTAAGCTATAATTTAGAAGAAAGTAATATACCTAAAAATGGTTCTTATCGCAATAATTATCTTGGTAATCACTTAAAAAACATTCAAGTTTTCCATTTTCATGACACTTCTTCAACTTCATTTTTAAGAAGAGATTGTGACATTAACGATAATCAATATTTAAAACAAGATGGTAGAAATCTACCTGCTTTTCTTTATTTATTAAAAGAAAAACACCCTAAAATATTTATCCGTATTGAAAAAACAATACAATCAATAGCACCATATATTGATAAACTTATTTTAGAACCAAGTCGATTAGATGAAAATGAAATAGCGTTACGTTGGGTTGATAAAGGGGATTCAGAGAGCAACTTTTCTGCTTATCAATTATCAGACGGTACATTACGATTTATTGCATTAGCAACATTATTAATGCAACCTTCTCCTCCTTCTGTTATTATAATTGACGAACCTGAATTAGGATTACATCCTTTTGCAATTGGAAAATTAGCCGGTATGATAAAAGCAGCTTCAAGTAAATCACAAATAATTGTAGCTACTCAATCTCCTGGGTTAATTTCCAAATTTGAACCTGAAGATGTTGTAACAATTGACAGAAGTGTTGAAGAAAATCAGACAGTTTTTAATAGATTAAATTCTAAAGATTTAGAAATATGGTTTGAAAAATTCACATTAGGTGATTTATGGGAACAAAATATTATTAACTCGGGGCAGCCTTTTATAAAGAGATAATATGAAGCGTTTAATAATTATTTGTGAAGGACAAACAGAACAAGAATTTTGTAATGATGTTTTGCAACCACATTTTAATCAATTAGGTATTTTTATTCAAAATCCAACTATAAAAAAAACAGCAGGAGGTATTGTAAGATGGACATCATTAAAATTTCAAATTGAAACTCATTTAAAACAAGATCCTACAGCTTATGTGTCAACATTAATAGATTTTTATGGGATTCATGAATTCCACCAATATCCTAATTGGTTACAAGCTAGCCAAACTGTTAATAAAATTAATGGGATGGAATTGATGGAACAAGGTATGTTAAATGAAATTACAACAACTTTTCAAAATAGATTTATTCCATACATACAATTGCATGAGTTTGAAGGAATATTGTTTTCTGATTTAAGTGTTTTTGATAATGGATTTGAAGAAAGTGAATTTCTAGATTATAATTACTTGGTACAAACTATTAATGATAATGAAAATCCTGAATTAATAAATGACAGTAGTTTAACAGCTCCTTCAAAAAGATTACATAGAATTATTAAAGATTATTCAAAAGTAACGCATGGTAGTCTTATCGCACAAGATATCGGTATAAACAAAATTAGAAGCAAATGTCCAAGATTTAATGAATGGATAGAAAAACTTCAAAATATATAAACAATTCAAAATCTAAAGATTTTGAAACAAATAGATTAATAAAAAACAAATGGAGTTAAAATCCTATCAGCAACAGGTTATTACAGATTTAGAATTATTTTTAGAATACCTTCAAAAGTACACTAAACCTGCAACAGCTTTCAAACATTATTGGGAAGATAAAGTAGGTCCATATGAATTAAAACTTGATGGGTCATACAGTGGTATGGTGCCATATAAAGATAATATTCTTAATACACCTCACATCGCAATCAAAGTTCCTACAGCTGGTGGAAAAACTTTTATAGCATGTAATGCAATTCATTCAATTTTTAATACTTACGATAGTAGCAGACCAAAAGTTGTAGTTTGGCTTGTGCCTTGGAGTAATTTATTACAGCAAACAGCATCTAGTTTATCAGATGCTTCACATCCATATCGTCAAAAATTAAACTCTTTATTTAATCATAGTGTAGAAGTGTATGAAAAAGAAAGTTTATTGCAAGGAGCTAATTTCAATCCAACTTCTGTCTCTGAACAATTAAATATTTTCGTATTCAATTTCAGCAGTTTACGAATAAATTCAAAGAAGAAAGACGACAGAAAAATATATCAACAAAACGGTTCATTAGAAGCGTTTAGAGATTCAGTAGTTGAACAAGATTTAGTATTACCAGACACTGACGAAAGTGCGTTAATTAATATTATCAGAAGTCTTAATCCTTTAGTAATTGTAGATGAGAGTCATAATGCAGAAAGTGATTTAAGTGTTGAAATGTTACAAAACCTAAATCCTTCATTTGTATTGGATTTGACTGCTACACCAAAAAAGAATAGCAACATTGTTAGTTATGTCAATGCTATTGAATTGAAAAAAGAGCACATGGTAAAACTTCCTGTTATTGTTTACAATCATAGTCGAAAAGAGGAAGTAATTAACAGCGCATTACATTTACAAAGACAGTTAGAACAATTAGCAATTCAAGAAAGTCTAGAAGGTGGAAAAAAAATACGCCCAATAATTTTATTTCAAGCACAATCAAATATTAAAGGAAGTGACAATACAACCTACACTAAGATCAAAGAAAAACTAATAGAATTAAAAATTCCTGAGGAACAAATTAAAATCAAAGTAAGCGGTTTAGATGAATTAAAGGGGATTGATTTAATGGATGAAAATTGTCCAGTTCGATACATCATAACTATCAATGCACTAAAAGAAGGCTGGGATTGTCCATTTGCCTATATTCTAGCTTCATTAGCAGATAAGTCATCAGCAGTTGAAGTAGAACAAATTTTAGGTAGAGTATTACGTCAACCTTATGTTTTAAAGCATAAAGAACCATTATTAAACTTGTCTTTTGTTTTAACAGCATCTGCAAAATTTAACGAAACATTAAACAATATCGTAAAAGGGTTGCAGGATGCAGGATTTAGTAATAAAGATTATTACGCTGAAGAAATTATAACCGAAAACAACGTATCGCAAATATCAGACAAAGAAGCCTTGAGCAGAGATTTATTTGGCACATCTGAAGAGAATGCTAATAATATTCAATTTGACGATAATGATATTACAAATATCAATATAGATGCAATTGAATTTGACCCAACAGAGAAAGAGTTTAAACCTATTAACAACGCAACGTTAAATCAAATAACTCAAAAAGCAATAGAACAAGGTAATGCTTTTGAAACTAGATTAACAGAAGATACAGGTGATAGCACAGAATACCTTTTAAAAGAAATGGGAAAAGAACCAAAACGTTACAAAATTGTTGAGCACTTCCATCAAGTAGCTGAAAGCATCGAATTACCTCAATTTTACAAAAAACTTGAAACAGATATTTTAAGTCGTGAGTTAGTTTTTGAAGAATTAAGCCAAGGAGAAGTTTTTTTGAATAGAGACCAATTATTAAGCACTTTTAAATTATCATCAAAAGATATTGATATTGATTTTAATAGTGTTAGTGCAGAAATTGTAAAGGTTGATTATGATGAAGTTCGTAAAGATGCAATAATTTCTAAATTTAGTATCCAAGCGAAAAAAATGTTGATTGAAACAATTGTAGCAAAACCGAAAGAAAAGCAAGTAAAAGAAATTGCAAATATAATGGTAAGCAAAATTGGTAACATGACACCAATACCAGAGCAAGAAATAAAAAAATATGTTGAACGAATATTTAATGAATTTACTACAGAGGAAATAATTGATGCAGTAAACAATGAGTACAACTATATTTATAAAATAAAAGCTAAAATTTTAGAATTATCAAATCAGCATGCAAAAGAAGAATTTAGTAGACTACTTGATACAAACAAGATAATTGTTAAACCTAGTTTTAAATTCAAAGAAACACTTATACATAGTAAAGAAGGAGCAAAAATTGACAAATCTCTCTATGAACGTGAAGGTGACATGAATAATTTTGAGCAAAGCTTAATAATGGATATTGCATCACAAGAAAATATTTTATTCTGGCATAGAAACTCAGTAACAAAAGACAAAGGTTTTTATTTAAATGGTTTTAGCAACAACCATTATCCAGATTTCATTCTTTACACAAAAAATCAAAATATCATTTTAGTAGAAACTAAAGGCGATTTTTTAGATAATGATGAAAGTAAATCTAAAAACATTTTAGGTAAAAAATGGGCGGAAAAAGCAGGCGATAATTTTAAATACTTTATGGTTTTCGAAAACAAAAATGTTGAAGGTTGTTATACTGCAAAAAAATTTTTAGAGATTATAAGAGCTTTGTAGTAATAAGAAAAGTCAAAAATTAAGCTTTGTGTTTTCAAAAATAGAGCTATTTTCAAATCAATCAACATTTAGAAAAAATGAAAAACAGAGGTTCAGAATGGAGAAAATGGGATTTACACGTTCACAAATAAGTGCAAAACTATAATAAATAAAATTACCTCATTCACCTGCACAAAAACCGTCTTTAGTCCAAGTATTCCTAAAGCCACTTCTTTGTTTGCTTCATTTCGTTAATTTCATTTTAGTTTTCAATATTTTAATAATAGTATTTATGTTTAATTTGTGCATAGAAATATTTTTTTAATGGAAAATTTTTGCGTAAAATAATGTTATAATGGAAAATAAGACGTGATTTTCTACTAAAATGTACTTTTAGTGGAAATCAAAATCAACCAACACTGCATTTATAATGGAAAATTTTTGCGAAAAACCACTCTTTAATGGAAAATAAGAGCTAATTTTGAGTTTCAAAAGCAATTATAATGGAAAATAATATCCCAATCCACTTACAAGAAATCATTTTTGCAACAAGCGATACTGTTTTAAATAGGCAATTAAGTAAATTGGAAAAAAAAGGGCAAATTAAAAAAATTGCGCCACGTATCTATACCTCAAACTTCAACGAATCAGAAGAAGTAATAATTAGAAGAAACATCTTTACCATTTTGGGTAAGTTGTATCCAGGAGCGGTGTTAAGTCATCGTTCTGCTTTAGAATTTAAACCAACAGCGGCGAATCAAATTTTTGTTACCTATACCTATACCAAAAAAATTGAACTTCCTGGAATAACGATTCGTTTTATGGAAGGAAGCCCTGCAATCGAAGGCGATAACCCATTCGCTGGAGAATTATTTGTAGCGCAACAAGAAAGAGCTTTTCTAGAAAACATGCAAACGTCACGACAAGTAGGACCAACTTCCAAAACGCTTACACTACCCGAAATCGAAAACAAACTAGAACAAATTATTCAAGTAAAAGGGGAAGAAGGGCTAAATCAATTCAGAGACAAAGCCAGAGAAATTGCAGAAAAACTGGAAATGCAATCCGAATTTGAAAAACTAAACAAACTAATAAGTGCTTTACTTACAACAAAACCTTCAAAAATACTTACTTCACCAATTGCTGTAGCAAGAGCATTAGGAAATCCATATGACAAACACAGAATAGAGTTGTTTGAAAAATTATTCATTGAATTACAGCAACAACCCTATAAAGACCGAAAAGATATAAATACAGAAACCAATGCGTTTAGAAACGTTGCTTTCTTTGAAGCGTATTTTTCAAACTATATCGAAGGAACTATTTTTGAAATAGAAGAGGCCAAAAGTATCATTCAAACAGAAACCCCAATTCCAAATCGTGATGAAGATTCTCATGACATTTTAGGAACTTACAAATTAGTAAGCAATCAAAAGGAAATGGCTACAACGCCATCAAATCCAGAGGAATTGTTGCATATTTTACAGTACAGACATCAAATACTTTTAGCAGCTAGAACCTCAAAAAAGCCCGGTCAATTCAAAGATAAAAACAACCGTGCGGGAGAAACACATTTTGTCGACCATACCTTAGTAAGAGGAACTTTAATAAAAGGATTTGACTATTATCAAGCATTACAAGAACCATTTGCCAAAGCAGCTTACATCATGTTTATGATAAGCGAAATACACCCATTCTTAGATGGAAACGGTAGAATAGCAAGAGTAATGATGAATGCCGAATTAGTGAAAGCAAACCAAACAAGAATCATAATTCCAACAGTCTACCGCGATGATTATTTGGGAGCATTAAGAAGACTAACAAGAAACGATGATCCAGCAGTGTATATCAGAATGTTACAAAGAGCACAAGAATTCAGCGCAACACTAGTAGCTAGTGAAATGGAAGCATTAGAAAATCACCTAACCCAAAGCAACGCCTTCAAAGAACACGACGAAGCTAAACTAAAAATTATAACATTGTAACACAGAATGGATTCCATGAATAAAAGGTCTATACTAAGATGAAAATAGTAGTATCGGTTGCTTCATTTCGCTAATTTTACTAAAACTAAAAACTTTTGATTATGGAAAATCCTTTTGAGTTAATAATGGAAAGATTAGATAGAATTGAAAAAGCAATATCAAATCTAAAAACAGAAAATAGTATTGTAGCAGAATCAAAACCAATGAATTTGAAAGAAGTGGTTGCCTATATGGGTACTTCTACATCTGCAATTTATAAGTTAACATCAACTGCAGAAATCCCACATTACAAATTAGGTAAAAAGCTATTTTTTAAAAAAGAAGAAATAGATGAATGGATATACGCAAATAAAGTCAAAACTAGACAAGACATAGAAAATGAAGCCAATGAATACATTGCTCGAAAAAGAAATCCTTTCAGATAACATAAATCAATTTCGAATACTAATTTAAAAATTGAATACAATTGCTTATGTAGTCTAATCCACCTAGACAATCACTTTATTCCATTGTAAAAACAAACACTTGCTCAAATAACTAAAATAATAATTGATTAACATATTAAATTATTTTAGAAAAAATAAACAGAATACGGAAAACCGTACAATATATTTTTTCAATATAAATAGATTTACTGAAAATTTAAAATTCACTTATTTGCATTCAATTTCTTAAATTTTCTTTTAACATCTAAAAAAAAAATGGTAATATTACGCTTATTAAAAAACTATAATTTTATTAACACTACTCTACTCAACTATGAAAAAAAAACTCTTATTACTCCACTTTACTTTAAGTTTTAGTACAATGTTCAGCCAATCCTACTCTAGTAATAACATTAATAAGATTAATTTAACTTAAAAACCTAGTGATAAAAACATAATCATTAGTTTAAATTTTAGTCTTAGTTAATATCATTAAAAAAATTCATTTGGTATTTTAAAAATGGATATAATCAAAAACAACCCATTCCGTATCTTAGGTATTTTAGTTGGTACATCAACAAAAGAAGAACATTCTAAAATTAAAAAACTTAAAATGTTGGTCGAAGCAGGACAAGAAGTTCCTGAAGATTTTAGTTTTCCAATTATAGGCAATGTAAATAGAGAAATACAGAATTTAGAAAATGTTATTTCAAAGTTAAACCTAAATAAAGACCGCGTTACAGCATCATTGTTTTGGTTTTACAATGGAAACTCAGAAACGGATATACCTGTTTTTGAAGCAATGAAGTCATCTATAGAAGAGTATAAAGAAACTGTAAAAATATGGACTAGTTTAGTAGCAAATAACGAAATTACACAAGAAAATGCATCTGCATTCCAAAATGTTTCAACTCTGAGATTAATAAATGTTTTTGGTTTGTATGGTCAACATAACTTTAAAAAGCTTGAAAGTGGTATTTTATTAAAATTAAAATTTTTGGAAAGTGATTTTGTAAACGATTTTATTTCATTGTCAACTGATGAAACTTTCAAATTTTCAAAAGAAAGTCTTCAAATTATATTTTTAGATCAAGTCTATTTAGAAATTCAGAGATACGCTAAAACTGAAATAATTTGGTATATGAATTTTTTAAATAGTATTTCTTTCGTAGCTAAAGAAAAATACTTAAAAGAATTTATTAAAGAGCCAAGTGAAAAACTAATAGAACAACTAGAGAAATCAAAAACAAACCGAAAAACTAATGAAGAAAAAGCTTATGATTATGGTGAGGGCTTATATGGTTTAGCAGAAAAGTTTTTACCTATTTTTGAAAGGATTTTAGGTAAAGACGATTTAAAATATTCTTCTATAGCTGATAAATTTTCCGATGAAATATTACAATGCGGTATTGTTTATTTTAAAAAATTTAAAGATACAAATGTTGATCCAAGTGAAAAAACTATGGATTTATTCTTAAAAGCAAGAAAATTTGCTGTTGGGAGAATTGCAATTCAAAGATGTCAGGAAAACACAGAAAGTCTAAAAGAATGGATAAATAATCCTGAGAATAAAGTGAGAGTTGAAGTAAATGAATTAATTCTTTTCTTTGATGAAATGAAAAATAATTACTATAATTTTTCTAATACATCGAATAATATTACAACTTTTACAGATTCTTTTAAAATCAAAATTGAAAATTCATTTTCAATTCTGATTAAAATAAATAAAAAGACTGGAAAAGACAGTAGTTTATATATAGAATTATGTTCTACCTTAAGTATGTTAATTACAAATACCATGGTGAATTTAATTAATATAACACTTGGTAATAAATATCTGTTACTCTATGACACATGGGACATAATTGCTAAAATAAAATTATTACCAAAATCTACAGAGGCTTCAAGATATATCAGAACAATAGAAAATAGTTTATCTAATATTGATCCAATGTTATCAGCAGCTAAACTTCTTAATTCACCCAAAATTTTGGCAAGAAAAGAATTAGAAGAGAATGAAAATCTTTTAGATAAAGCACACAAAAAGGTTTTTTTAAAATCAGAAATAGATTTAGCAAATTCTAAATTAAATAAACTAAAAGCCTGGCAACCTTTTAGAAATAAGAAAAAAAAAGAAAGTCAAATAGCTGATCAGCAAAATGTAATCGATAATTTATTAATAAAAAGTGAAATCGAAAAAAAAGCTGAAATTGAAAGGTTAAATAAAGCAATTAATGGAATCCAAAAAAAGATAAAATATTTAAATGAGGAAATAAATTTTTACAGATAATTTACTTAAACTAAGTATATTTAAATAAATTGTAAATTTTTGAAAAATTAATACTAATATTGAAAATGTAAAAATATTCTATTTACTAGTTTTACCAATAAAAAAAATTAGGCAGAAAAAAAAATATAAGCACTATCTATAAATGAATATAATAAAAAACAACCCTTTCCGTATTCTAGGTATTTTGGTCGGTACTTCTACAAAAGAAGAACATGCTAAAGCTAGAAAAATTAAAATGTATATCGAAGCTGAGCAAGAAATACCAGAAGATTTTAGTTTTCCTATTATTGGGATTTTAGATAGAAGTCTTGAAAATATCAACGATGCCATTTCAAAGTTAACTCTTAATAATGATAGAGTTAATGCTTCATTATTTTGGTTTTACAATGGTAATGCCATAACAGATGAACCAATGTTTGAAGCAATGAAATCATCGAAAGATGATGCTAAAGAGGCTGTTAATGCTTGGGAAAAACTTACTTCCTCAGCAGAAATAACTAAAAGAAATGCATCAGCTTTTCAAAATCTATCTACATTTTATTTGAATAGCGCTTTTAAAAAGAATACAATTTATAAAAATAAGTTAGAGAAAGGAATTACTTTAAAATTAATGTTTTTAGAGAGTGATTTTTTTAATGATTTTATAAAGTTATCCTCAGATGAAACGTACAAAATATCAAAACAAGACTTACAAATATACTTTTTAAATCAGGTTTATATTGAAATAGAAAAAATAGATAAAGATTTAGTTGATTGGTTTATTGACTGTATTTCAGGCATTAATTTTGTTGCTAAAGAAAGTTTTTTATCAAACTTTATTACAAAACCAATTGATAGTATAAAAGAAAAAATTGAAGAAGTTAAAAGAAAAAGAAAAGAAAACCCTGCAAGTGCTTACATAGTAGGAAAGGAACTTTTCGATTTTTCTGAAAATAAATTAAGTTTTGTAAAAAATATAGTAGGTAAAAATGACCTGCAATTTACAAGTCTATCGGATAAAATTTCTGATGAAATTTTACAATGTGGTATTACCTATTTTAAAAAATACAGAGATACAAGTACAGACCCTTCAGATTATACTATGGAGTTGTTTATCAAAGCCAAAAAATATGCAATTGGTAGTGTTGCTAAACAACGTTGTGAAGAAAATACAGACAATCTTCAAGAATGGATAGATGAAAAACCAGAGAGAGATAAACAAAAGAAGATAGCTGTTGATTTTGAAAAAATAATAAACATTCTTCAAAAATATGATGGGAAACCAGAAACAGTAACAAATGCTGATAATTTACTAAACGAATCCATACCTCACTTAAAAAACATAAAAAATGTTTTAGGTGTTAATGATCAGTTATATTTGAGATTATCTACTAGAATTGCGAGTCAATCTTTAGCTTACATTATAGAAGATATTAATGATGTACAGAGTAATATTCAACATAGTTATCAATTAAATAATTTTAAAACAGCATTGCGAAATGCTATTTTAGCTGCTAATAAAATTAAAAGTTTAGACTTGGAGTACGATTTTAAAACGAATCGTTTAAATGATAATTACAATACATTAGCTAATTTATGTAGACAACTTGGTGTAAGTACATCTTCACAAAGTTCTTCTACAACTACATATACTCCTAGACCATCATCACAGCCTGTATACACTTCTTCAAACAATCAGTCCAGCGAAGGTATTCCAGGATGGCTACAGTTTGTTGGAGTTATAATTGGTATTATAATTTTAGCTAATATGTGTGGTTCAGGTAACAAAAATGATTATGACTCATCATCAACTTATGATTCAAGTGTTGATTCTACAGCCGTAGAAATTGCAGATACAACAGCTATTTCGGATTCCTATAGTCCATCGTATGAAGCAGTAGATTCATCGGTAGTCGAAAATTTTAATAATGAATATGAAAGTGAGTATTTTGGTAATCAACTTGAAAATGGGTCATCTCCATTAGATAATTGCTTTGGTTCAGGATATTATAGCGGTAATGCTACGTTAACGATTAAAAATGGAGGTAATTATGACGCAATAGTATGTCTATATAGTATTTCCAAAGATCGAACTATTAGAAACGAATATGTACAAAAAAATTCTTCATTTACATTATCAAATATTGAACAAGGTTACTATAAAATTAGAGTTTTATATGGTAATAATTGGAATCCAAATTTAGAAAACGATTGTGGTTCAAAAGGCAATTTTGAATCAGATGTTAATTTTTCTGAATTTGACGGTTC
>JACCEA010014426.1_pt1 | contig 17057 bp, 21 predicted proteins | sample 7449851 | NCBI WGS metagenome assembly JACCEA01 (sample SAMN15323453, study PRJNA562643) | freshwater metagenome | isolation source: river surface water | place: USA:Blue River Watershed | collected 2017-08-18 | reverse complement strand
GATCAGCCACAGAGCATCGGCGCCGTCCGCCATCGATGAAGCGAAGTGTTCCGATCCGTCGGCGTCGTACCCGATCACCACGATGCACCTCAGGCCCTTGGCGCCTTCGAGGATCACGTGAGGCTCGCTGTCCAGCCTCGTCGTGCAGCCAAGCCGAATGACTTGCGCTGTTCGAACGGGATCGGCTTGCACGAACCGTGCGTCGTCGGACCCAACGGCCCGAAGAGGCCCGGGGTTGTATGACTTGTCGTCCATCACTCTTCCCAGATAAGTTGCCCCGCCGCCATCAGCGGAGCAACGCCGAGCGCGACCGTGATCGGCGTGACGCGGAACGCGAGCCCGTCACCGGCAGCCGTGATGTCGAGCGTTGCGCCGCCTTGCGTCGTGCTGATCGTGATGTCGTTGGCCGCGACGGTCTTGACCCAGTACACCGTGCCCTCGGCAATGCCAGTTGGCAGCGACGTGCCGGCCGGCGCGTAGAACGCGACGCGATCGTCGACGATCAACGTGTGACCGGGAATCGTGATCACGTCGGCTGCGGTCGCAGTGAACGGGCCTTGCCGGCTGCCGAACACGCCGCGGTGCAGAAGCTTGGTCGCGCCGGACACCGCAACACCGGTCGACCAGTGCGTGAGTACCTGCCCTGCGCTCGTGGGCGTGCCGAACGACGCGTTCGCGACCAGTGTCACGACGCCGTTCGAGCACGTGAAGCCGGCCGTCGTGCGCGCGACGCTGGCCCGCACGTAGCCGGTGAAGCTCGCCTCGCTTGTCGACTGCGTACCGGCAGCGCCGGGCTCGGCCGTGTGCAGCGCGACGAAGATGTTCGCCAGCGGCGACGTTGCCGCGTTGTCCGCGATGTTGGCGATCGGCGTCGCGTTGTAGACCAACGCGGCATAGTCGTTCGCGGAGGTGTTTCCCTTTGCCATGTCGGTCTTTCGTTAGGTGTCAGACAGGAACGCCCGGCGCGGGCGGCGCATCCGGCACGATGTCGTCAAGCTTCTGCGCAGCGCCCTTCAGCGCGTCGAGTTCGGCCTGTGCCTCAGACGGGATGTCGACGTTCGCGAGCGAGGCTTCGAGCGCATCGATGCGCGCCACAACCTCGGCGATGCCCTTGCTGATCTGCGCGTTGGTGCCGGCCAGTTCGGCCGCGAGTTCGGCCGCGAGTTCGGATAGCGCATCGATGCGCGCCACAACCTCGGCGATGCCCTCGCTGATCTGCGCGTTGGTGCCGGCCAGTTCGGCCGCGAGTTCGGCGCTCATTGCAGTGCGATCCTCGTTCCGGTGGCCCTGCCGTTCGCGTCGCGGACAAGCTCGCGCGGCGCACTTAGGCGTTCAATGGCCGCAAGCACGGCTTGTTGCGTCTCGGCGAGTGCCTGTTGTGCTTGCGCGCCCATCGCGAGCGCCTGCTGCACGGCTTGGGCCTGCTGCGCGAGCATCGCTTGCAAAGCGTCGGCGCGTTCGCTCATCGCACCCCCCGCATCGACGCTGATGTTCGGTTGTGCTTGAGCGCTGATGGTCGCAATCCCAAGCCTCGCTTCGTGGTCGAGCTGCGCGCGGTGAAGCGCGATGCGTTCCTCACTCTGCGCCTTCATCGCGGCGATGCGTTCCTGCGTCGTGGCTTCGAACTGCGCGCGCTGCGCGTCGGCCTGGAGCCGCATTTGCTCGCGTTGCGTCTCGGCCTGCTGCTTGATCTCCTCCGGGTTTGGAGGGGGCGGCATCGGCGGCATCGGCTGAGGCTTCGTCCACGCGAACGAGGCGTCGCGGAAGCCCGCGTTCTCTGCAATCTTGACCTGCACGTTGTACAGGTTGTCCAGCGTGACGATCTTGCCCAAACCGCCGCCCTGCACGGCCGCGGCCTGCGCCTGCGACATCGCCTGTAGGTGCATCAACTGCTGATCGGGGTCGACCGCGCCCAGGCCGACATCGCACGTCATGTCGAATTCTTCGCTCCACTCACGAGGATCGATCTGCACGAACGTACCGTCGAGCCTGAAGGACAGCGCTTCTTCACCGTACTGACTCAACATGCGAGCGATGCCCTTGAGCGCAGGCTTCAAGCAAAGCTCGCCGAACATCTGCGCCATGAGCTTCACCTTCTGCTGGCTCATGTTCGTGATGATGCTGATCCCGCGCGCGGTCTGGTTCAACGCGTTCGCGTCAAGCCCTTGTGAGTAGCGCGTGAAGCCGGTCGTGTTCTCGGTCTGCGCTTTGATGTACTCCAACACAGGGAAAGTGTGTTGCGCGACGAAAGGCAACTGGATTGCTTCGGCTGCGTCCTTCGGTGCGCGCACGACACGCCCGATCTCCATGTCGTAGAAGTCATCGACGTTGACGCCGGAACGAGCATCGACACGCCAGAAAGGATTGTTCGCGGCGTAAGCGTTGTCAAGTACCTGCCGCGTTAGGGCCGTCGAGATTTCCTGTGCTTGCGTCGCGTCGTCCGCGGGGCATCGGCCAAAGAACTCATGCGGCTGAAGGATCGGCGTCCATGCCGCGATCTGCCGATCCGCGGCGATGACGTTTTCGAGGATCACACTGTCAGACCACGTGACGCGCCGAAGCTCGACGATGCCATCACCGTCGAAATCGTGTTCGAAAGTGCCGGTGTAGACGCGCGCCTCGTCAGCGCCGCCCTCGACTTGGTGCGTGTTGCGGACGACCCCCGAATCGACAAGCGCCGAAGACGAGAAGTTGAGTTGTTCGACGACATCGGGCGCGTACCCGCAGCGCAGAAGCTCATCGCGCGTCTTGCGCATGCGCCGGATGATCGTTGGTGCGCACGACAGGTCCGCACTGCGCGCCGCGGTCGTGACGAGCACCTCCTCGGGCGGCACGGCCTCGACGACAGGGGCACCCTTCTCGTTGATCACGTGCACGGTCACGTCGAGTAGGGGCTCTCCGGTCGGCGACATGCCGACTTGCTTCGCCTTCACGACGCGGACGTTCGGGTTGTCGTCGGTCAGTTGGGCGAGGCCAAGCGGCGTCACGCCGCGGTATTCCTCGCTCGTCAGAACGCGATTTTTCTCCCATCGCCAGGTAAGGTAACCCGTCTTCTGGAGCACTCCGTCTTTGATGGCCTGCACCATTTGCAGGAAGCCGTTGCAGCGCTGGAAGAACACATACTTCACCGTGTTCGTCCGCTGCTCGGCCTTCTCCACGTCGTCGGCGCTACGCGGACTGAAGGACAGCGGGTTCTTCGCCTGCACGAAGATGTTCGCGATGGCCGTCGACAAGCCCTCGACCACTTGGTAGACATCCTCGCTGACAGCGCGAGACCTACCCTCACGCTCGCCGCCCATGGGCATTCGCAGGTAGTAGGCCAGCGCCTTCGCGCGGTCCTCGTTGACGAACGCGTCGAGATTCTCCGCGTCGGCGAGCTGCTCCTGTACGTAGGCGAGCACGGCACCATCGTCCCCCTGGTGCTCGACGATGGCTCCGACCGGGCGATCCGGTTGCGAAGGGGCGAAGTCGTCCACGATCAGGACAGCGTGATGACACGCCCCACGAGCGCGATGCCGAACACGCGGCCATCCGCTACGATCACACGATCGCCCGCGATGCGCCACGCGCAGCCAAGAGCACTACCGATCAGGTCGCGTGTTTGGCAGTCCATCGCCGCCTGTGACGATAGGTCGACCGCGTCGACGTGCGCCGGAAGGTCGAAAGTGAACTGCGGCGCGGCAGGTGGGGGCGCGACGGTCTTGCGTGCTGTTGCCATGTTCTACCTAACCCATGAGGTGTTTTGACGCCTGCGCGGCTCTTTGACGGCCTTCGGCGCTTCGTAGCACACGCACATGAGGCCGTAGGCGTCTGCGGCATGCGAACTCCAATCGTGGTCCGGGCCGAGGCCGATTTCTCGTTTCTCGTCGCGCTTCTCGTGGTACCAACCGAGGGCTTCGAGTCCCGGTTCGCACTTCGGGTCGAGCACGACGCGAGGGAACAAGCGTCGCGCGGCTTCGATGCGCGCGCCGGCCGCGCCGGGGCCCTGGTTCGGCACGACCTCGACCGCGAAGCCCGCGTCGCGCAGCGCGGATTCGTAGCTGACGCTGTAGACCCGATCATGCGTCGCGCCGTCGTGCGGCAACCAGACTTGCGCGTCGCCGTATCCCTTGGCGCGCAGCCACGAGACGTGCGTAGCGAGGGGTTGCCCTACCGCTTCGTAGTAGTCGAGCACGTGGATTTCGCCGCCGACGAACTGCGCGATCCACATCGCGAACGCATCAGCGCGCGCGCCCGTGCCGCCGATGTCGACGAACGCACGCAACGCCATGAGCGGATCGCGGTGCACGGGCGTGACACGCTTCTCGGCGCGAGCCGCAGCAAGCTCGCGAGCGAAGTACGCCCCGTTGATCGCGCTGACGTACTCGCCATCCCACACATGAGCGTACTGGTCGGGGTAGCCGCGCAGGAAGTCGCGTCGCTCTTGTTCGAGGGCTTCCGGAAACCAAGGGTTGTCGCGATACAACGCTTTGACCACAACCGCGTCGGTCGGCAACCCCGCGCCCCGCAGCATGGTCTCGATCGCATCGGTCTTGCGGCGAGGGTTCCACGAGAAACACAGCTCGGCGCCCTTCGCACGCATCGTGGGGCGCAGCAGTTGCAGTGAAAGCTCGGATGCATTCTGCGCCTCATCCCACCAAGCGCGGTGAAAGCCTTCGAGCGACTTGATCGACTCGGCAGTGAAGTCGCGCATGCCGCGAAAAATCATCACGCCGTCGTCCGGGAGCACGATGCGATCAGCGAGCACGCGGAAGCCCTGCGCTTCGCCCAGGTTGTGGGCGCGTAGTCGCGACTCGATCAGCGCCTTCGAGCTTTGCGCGAGATCCTTTTGGATCTCGCGCAGGCAGACGGCGCGCAAGCCTTCGCCCATGTCGCCCTTGGCGCACACCGCGTCCTCGATCAGCTTGTCGGCGAAGAAGTAACCCTTGCCACTGCCACGGCCGCCCCAGGCGCCTTTGTACCGCGCGGGCCGCGTCAGAGACAAGAACACGCGCGCCGTGGGGATCGTGAGCGCGGTCGCGGTCGCGGTCGCGGTCATGATCCCGCCAACAGCAGGGCGCGCAACGCCCACACGCACCCCGCGAGCGCGGCGAGCACGACAACCGCCGCGCACACGATCACGACTCCTTGCCGTCGAGCACGACGCGGGTGACAGTGACCTGCACGGGGCCTCCCGCGGGGCCGCTCACGGTGTGGTCGACCTTGTCGCCGTAGTCGCGGGGGGCTGTCATCTTGGCGCGCCACCTGTAGTGGTGCGCCAGCTCGCGCGCCCGGGTGAGCTCGACAGGATGCCGCGCCGCGTCCCGAATGACCTGTTCGGCCTTTTCGTCCCAGTGCCGGGCAGCGAGGCGCCGGGCCTCCTTGGACCGCGCGGAGCGTTCGACCGTGGCCTCAAGCCACTCGCTCAGGCTCCCTGTCGAGACTCCGACGCCCGCAGCAATCGCAGTCATCGACTCGCCATCCGCCAGCCGCTTGCACACTTCGTCAAGTGAGATTGTCGCCTTGCGCACCATGCGGCGACATTCTATCCACCCCTCGATAGCACGCGTCTACCCCCGCGCGCCAGGACGATAGAAAAAGCTCATTGGCACCTGTTTTTGATCGGTGTGTATTATTCAATTCATGCGATCGACATCCGATCGCACCGCGCCTCGGATCAGGGGCGAAAGGACGACAGCATGACCTCGAAGCACGCCAGCGCCTCGCACCGCTACTGGGTGATCAAGAAAGGAAAGGCCCGCATGACGGCGCGAGGCGACAACATCGACCAAGCACGGGAGCGAGCGGCCTTTTGTGGCTTCGGCAAGCCTGACTCGATCACCCTCGTCACCGACGCCGAAAGAGACCTCGAGGTCGCGAAGGCCGCCAAAAGCCCCCTATGAGCCCCCAGGACCGCGCCGAAGCCGCAGCGGGGGAGGATGACACCCTCCCCCTCGTCTCACGCGCCACGCTCGCCGTAGACCCCTTCGCGGACCCCTACGCCTACGCCACCTGCCCGCCAGGTGCCACGATGCACGGCGTTGTGACGCACCGCGGCGAGACAGGCGCCCTCATGCTCGTTGGTGGCACCTTCGTGCGCGCCAACGGCGCGACGTGGAACCCCCTGCCAGCAGCCGACCTCGCCGCCGTGCTCGCCGCAGCTCGCCCCGGTCGCAGAGGAGGCGCACGACCCGGGTCCGGGCCGAAGCCGGCCGATGGCGCCGTCGGTGTGCGCCGGGTGAACATCATGCTCGATCCGATCAGCGACGCGACCGCACGAGCCCTCGGCGACGGGGACCGCTCGGTCGGCATCCGGCGCGCCCTCGCGAAGCTCAGTCACGACCCCTCGAAGTGATTCTGCGGTTTTTCGCAGGCACCCCAAAAGCACCCCGAAAACCTCTGAATACCCTTCCTTTTTTGAAGGGTATTCACTCTCTGCGGTTTTTTGCATCCGCATCCACTTTTGCGCCACATCCACTTGCCACTTTGCCACTTGTCTAAAGACACAAGTGGCAAAAGTGGCAATGGTGGCTGTCTTTGCCACTTTGCCACTTGTGGCAAGTGGCACGAAAGTGGAAAGTGGCATCATGATTTCTGCGATTTTCTGCACGTTAGTCCGTAATTTTTTACGCGCTAGTCAAGCGTCAGTGTCCCATCTTCTTCACGGGTTAACCCTAGCTCGGGGTCGTGAAGAAGCCTCGTGAGGGCGCGTCGCGCGAGTTCCGGCCGTCGGTCGCGGCGTCCATCTTCGGGGTCGGGCATGCGTCGAACGGCTTCCGCGACGACCGCTGAAACCTCGATCCCGGTGCGCTGCACGTCGCCGATCTCGACGATCACGGCCAGGACCAGCGTCTCGACCTTGCCTCGCTTCGGCCCTGCGGTGGGGTCGGGGGCTGGCAAGGCCGCGGGGACGACGACCATCGACGAGACCTCCTCGCCCTCGTCGTCGACGCCCACGACCCGAGGGGCCAGGTCGAAGCCCCATTCGCCCGAGTCGTCGCCATCCTTCTGTTTGCGCACCCGGATCACACGGCCGGTGCCGACCCTCAACACTTCGATCTCCGCGTCAGCCGCCGCGCGCAGTCCCGACCAGCCCCGGGCGCCCTTGCTCGCATCCTTGCCCGAGTGGTGCACGAGGATTACCAGCGCCCCCGTAGCGCGTCGCAGCGCCCGGCAGTGCGCCAAGACCTTGCCTAGGTCCTCTCCCGCGTTCTCGTTGCCCCCCGGCATCGCTTGGGCAAGGGTGTCGAGCACGACCACCCCGCACGGCCCCCAGGCGTTGACCGCCTTGATCAGTTGCCGGGCGTCTCCGGGCTCGAGCATGTTCGGCGGGGTGTGGACGATGCCGAAGGGGATGCCCGCCAAGTCGACTTCGTGGTGTTGCGCGTAGGCCAGCAGCCGTGCTCGGAAGCCCCCGGAACCCTCGGCCACGACGTAGACCACAGGGACTGCCCTGGTCCGCAGGTCGCGCCAAGGCTCACCCCGCGCGATCGACATGCACAGGTCGAGCGCGGCGAAGCTCTTGCCTGCGCCCGACTCCCCGTAGATCACCATCAGGTCGGCGCGCGGCACGACACCGCGCACGATCCACGAGGGGGGCGGGCGCTGCGCGAAGGTGGCCGCAGGCTCGACCGCGAACTTCAGGGGCGCGGGGGCCGGGGTCGTGGCGGGCTCGGGGGCCGGGGGGTCGGCGCCTAGATCGTCGGCGGTGGGGCGCTGCCAGCCGTAGTCGCGGGCCAGGGCGAACAGGGTCCGCGCCGTGACGATCGTCGGGCGGTCGTCGCGCGCCGCGTTCCACGCGTTGCGGCGGAGGAATTCGGGGTTGTGGCGCGAGCTGCGTGCGGAGAAGTCTTCCGCCAGCGCGTAACCCTCTTCGCTTCCCCTGGTCGCCTCGTGGACTGCGAAGACCACCCGTAGCCACTCGTCGTAGCCCAGCTCGTCGTCCCCGCTGTTCGGGATCGCGTCGAGCGCGTCGCGCAGCTCGGCCAGGTCCGCAGGCAGTGCGTCGTGGTCGAGCAGGGTGCGGGGTGCGGGGGCTGGCGCTGGGGGCACGGGGGCGCTCGCCTGCCACAGCACCGCGGCACCTCGAGGCAGCCGCGCCATGCCGGCCATCGGTTCGAGGGGCACGGACTCGCCGGCCAGAGGGAGAATGAATTGATTGCCGAAACCGTCGGCCGGCACGCTATCTTGTTTGGGGAATACCTCAACATCGCCGGCCGCGACGCCCTTGGCGCCCGACCGCAAGCCGCAGCCGGCCAGGATGTCGGCCATCAGGTGCCGCACGCTGCGCGCGTCCTGGGGGGTGTCCCACAGCGCGATCAGGTGCACGCCGCGCCCACCGCTCGAAGCGAACGGGTGAAGGGTGACGCCGCGCGTCGTGGCATGCTGCACCACGCGCGCTGCGACCTCGGCCATCGACGCCCACGGTGTCTCGCCGCGGTGCGAGTCAAGGTCGAGCACCGCGACCGCCGTCGTGTCCTCGCCTGCCTTGATCGGGCACACACCGCGCGCCGGTCCCCCGTTCAGGTGCCGGCGCAAGGCCGAGGGCGTCAGCGCCTCGGTCGTCCACACGGACCCCCCGGCCTTGCGCTTGACCGCGGTCACGTCAGTACGCACGCGCTCGACGAGGGGGCGCAGCGTCGCGAGGCACGCAGCCTCGTCGTGTGGTGTGGTCATGGGACGCCAGGGCGCCTCGCCGTGCTCGCCGGCCACCATCCGATCGATGGTGGTGGGCCTGAGTGCCAAATCTTGTCGTCGCTCATCGGCTTCCTTTCGCGCGCGCCACGTAAGGTGCGAAGCGCCTCACAGTGTCGAGCCGGGGGTTGAGGGTCGCGCCGCTGCGTACTTTCCACAGCGTGCCGAACGGCACGCCTGACAACACCGCAAGGCGCTGCACCTGTGTGTAGCCGAGCGGCGCCAGCATCGCGCGCACGTCGTCGGCTTTGGGTATGGTCTTCATGGAGTGTGCATACTACCGTATTCGGAAGTAGGGTCGAGAAGGTGCACGTTATCGGCGACTCTGCAACGATAGGAAGAATTCATTGACCCACTTCCGTATTCGGAAGTAGAGTGCAGTCCTCCGCAACGATCCTTGAAAGGGTTCTCGTGTCCTCCTACTTCATCCCTGCGATGCTCGCCGCGTTCGGCGTCAGCGTCGTCACCAACATCCTGCTGTTTGTCGCGTTGCGCGACGCCATGCGGCAGCTCGACGCCGCGATGCGCGGACTGCACGCGGTGCGCCGCACGCTCGACCCGGGTGCGGCGAACGATACGTTCAGGGGGCAAGCATGACCAAGATTGTCCGCACGAAGACTCAAGCGACCGGCGGCATCACCGAAGCCGAACGGGCCGCGCTGAAGGCTCACGCCGGTAAGTGGATCGCAAACGCGATGCGCACCGACCCGGCGGACCCCGGCAAGGTAAAGGCCGCCGTGCATGCCCTGTACGCCGCAGCCGATTTGCCCGCGCCGCGCGTCGTGCTCGTGCCGAGCCCCCGCGTCATGGCTTTCGCCGGGGCTTTCGCTTCCGCGATCTGGCATTGGCGTGGTGCGACCAGCGCGGCGACCGACGCGGCGACCTACGCGGCGACCGACGCGGCGACCGACGCGGCGACCCGCGCGGCGACCTACGAGGCGACCGACGCGGCGACCCGCGTGGCGACCTGCGCGGCGACCGACGCGGCGACCTGCGAGGCGACCCGCGAGGCGACCTCCGCGGCGACCTACGCGGCGACCGACGCGGCGACCCGCGAGGCGACCAGCGCGGCGACCTACGAGGCGACCGACGCGGCGACCCGCGCGGCGACCTACACGGCGACCAGCGCGGCGACCTACGAGGCGACCTACGTGGCGACCCGCGAGGCGACCTACGCGGCGACCCGCGAGGCGACCTACGCGGCGACCCGCACGGCGACCGACGCGGCGACCCGCGTGGCGACCGACGCGAAGGCGGTAAACGACCTCGTGCGGTTGATGATCGCTTGCTTACCGCGATGGGTCGACGTGACGCAAGAAGGGAATATGTGGTCCTCGTGGCCTTGCTACCTGTCGTCCTTCCGGGACGTGTTGGGCGTCGACTTGCCTGAACACGCGAAGTTCGCGGCGTGGGAAGCCTGCGCGATCGAAGGCGGGTTTCGGTACATCCACGAGAAGTTTTGCCTCGTCAGCGACCGGCCGGAGGTGTTGAAAGTGGACGAGCAGAACAGACCCCACTGCGCAGACGGCCCTTCGCATCGCTGGCGCGATGGCTGGTGCCTGTACCACTGGCACGGCACGCGCATCCCCGACGAGTGGATTGAGCAACCCGGTTCGCTGACGGCGGCCGTCGCGTTGAAGGTCGAAAACCTCGAACAACGGCGTGCGGCGTGCGAAATGTTAGGGTGGGCGAAGATACTCGACGAGCTGCACGCCGAGACCGTCGACGCCGACGCCGACCCGTCGATCGGTACGCTGCTGGAAGTGCGCTTGCCCGACACGACGCGTCCGGCGCGTTTCCTGCGCGTGCGCTGCGGCACCGGCCGTGCGTTCGCGCTCCGAGTTCCCCGCGCGATGAATACCGCGCGGGAGGCGAATGCGTGGACCTACTTCCGGTCCCCGCAAGATTTCAACCCTCAATTCAGGACCTGATGACTGTGAAGACCATCGACAAGCAAGCCGCGCAAGGCGAACTCTTGATCACGCGCATTGCCGCGCTGCCCGCGGGCTTGCGTCCCGCGCAGCCGACGGCGCAGCACATCATCGGCCACTCGGAAACGGGGCATCACCACGTCATTGACGCGGCACCCCACGTCGAGGTTTTCGAATCGCCGGAGGACGCGATGACGCTCTACCTGCGCGTCATCGAAGCGACCGAGGCGACCGAAGTCCTGTTGCGCCACCTGCGCGGCCACGACACGCACGAGTCGATCCGCTTCACCCCCGGCGTGTACCAGATCACGCGCCAGCGCGAGGCGGCGGACGAAGACGAGTGGCAGCGCGCGGCGGATTGATCGTGTCTGCCGAGCGGGACCCTCGGGGGTCGAAAGTCGAACGCGTCCTCGGCGCGCTGTTGACAATCGTCATCGGTGCCGTTGCGGCGGTAATTCTTTTCCACGGTTGGAGCGGAGGTTTTCGATGAACAGGACTGCTGTGGTGCCGGTATCCGACTTGCGGGGGTTACTGCACCTCGCGGGCCGCCGCGATATTCGGTTGTATTTGAACGGCATCAACGTCGAGGTGACGAAGGAGGGGCACGCAGTGTTGGTCGCCACATGCGGCACCGCGTTGGGGGCCGTGTTGGTCGAAGAAGCGGCGGGGCCGGGGGAAGCGTTTTCCGTGATCGTGCCGAGGGCGGACGTGGAGCGCGCCACCAAGAACAACACCGACGAGCATATTGCTCTGTCGGCGGGGGCTTTAGGGGGAGTAGCCTTCACCCCCATCGCTTCGCCTTTCCCGGATTGGCGGCGAGTCGTGCCCGCTGCGTGCAGCGGCGTTGTGGCGCAATACGACCCCGAACTGTTGATGCTCTTTTCGAGGGCCGCGAAGGCATTCGGCACGTACCCTGACGATCGAGAGAGGGTGCGTAAAGCACGCAAGGCTGGCACCGTCCCCGTCGGGCCCGCCCTTCGGCTGTCCATGAACGGGGAACGTGGTGCCATCGTGCGCATCACGCACGCGCCGCGGTTCGTCGGCGTCGTCAACCCTTGGATTCACGGCATCGGCCGCGCCGCGTGGGTCGACCGCCCTGCCTGGATCGAGGACACCACACGATGAACCTCCGCACGCTCGACGACGAAGAACTGATTTGCGCACTGCGCGACTCGGCCGATCCGGTCGTTGTCGAGTTGCTGCGGCGCTTCGAGGAAACGTTGAATGAATTGGAAGAGCAGAGAAGGAGCAACGACGAATGAGCATCGAACAAGTCATCCTCGCACACGCGTCGGCCCTGTGCGATGTCGCGGGCGCCTTGCACGAAACGGTCGCGGCGCTGCGCGCGCTGCCGGGCGCGACGCCCGATAGCAGGCATGACGCGCCTTCGGAATCATCACGGCCACCCGAGCCGGCACCCGAGCCGGCGCCCGAGCCGGCGCCCGAGCCGGCGCCCGAGCCGGCGCCCGAGCCGGCGCCCGAGCCGGCGCCCGAGCCGGCACCCGAACCGGCGACGCTCGGCACGGTGAACGACTGCATCGTCAAGCTTGTGACGCGCAAGGGCCGCCCTGTCGCACTCGGCTTGCTCGGCGAATTCGGCGCGACGAGTTCGCCGACGCTGAAGCCGGAACACTACGAAGCGTTCGTGTCCCGCGCCCAGGCGTTGCTGGCATGACGCACGCGCTCTTGTCCCCTTCGTCGGCGCATCGCTGGATGCGCTGCCCCGGCTCCCTCGCCGCAGGCGAGGGGGGCGACGGCACGTCGAGCGAGCACGCCGACGAGGGCACCGCGGCGCACGCCGTCGCCGCGGACCTGTTGAGTTCAGGGCACTCCCCCGCACGTGACTTGGTCGGGAGCGAAATCGCAGTCAACGGCCACACGATCCCTGTGACCGACGACATGGCGACGCACGTACAGACCTACGTCGACGCGGTACGGTCGAGCGTCGGCGAAGGGGCGCTGTTGGTCGAGCAACGCCTCGACATCCTCGACGGCGCCACCTACGGCACCGCGGATGCGATCGTGCTGAGAGGGGGTGAAATCGCGGTGCTCGATCTGAAGTTTGGCCGCGGGGTGCAGGTGTTCGCCGAAGGCAACGAGCAACTGCTGCTGTACGCCCTCGGCGCGCGCGACCTCGCGGCCTTGCTCGGTCACACGCCGCAGCGCTTCCGCCTTGCGATCCATCAGCCGCGCCTGGATCATCTCGACGAGTGGACCGTTGACGGCGCGCAGCTCGACGCCTTCGCCGAGAAAGCCCGCGCCGCGATGGCCGACGCCTTGGCGCCGGACGCGCCACGCGTACCCGGAGAGACGCAGTGCCGATGGTGCCCTGCTAAGGCGTCATGCCCTGCGCTGTCGGCGCACGTCGAAGAATCGATGGGTGCGGCGTTGGCGGACGAACCCGCCACTCCAGCAACGCTGCCTGCCGACTCCCTCGCGCTTGCGATGGCCCGTGTCGACGTGGTCGAGGTGTGGTGCAAGGCCGTGCGCGCCGAAGTCGAGAGGCGCTTGCTCGAAGGCACTCCGGTCGCCGGGTGGAAGCTCGTCGAAGGCCGCCGCGGGGCTCGCCGCTGGTCCTCGGTCGACGCGGCGGAAATCGCGCTGAAGGCCATGCGCCTGCCGATCGATGTCATGTACGACCTGTCCCTGATCTCCCCGACTTCGGCCGAGAAGCTGGCGAAGGCCAAGACGGTCGGCCCCCGCCAGTGGGAAAAGCTGCAAGCCCTCATCACCCGTGCGGATGGTGCGCCATCCGTCGCGCCCGAATCGGACCCGCGCCCCGCGATGTCCCTCACCGCCACGGCCGCCGACCTCGGCGACGCGGCCTAACCCCGGAAGGAGAAGACCGACCATGACCACGACAAAACCCACACCCCCCGGCCGCGTAAAGCTGCGCGCCGTCCGCCTCGCGTTCGCGCAGAGCTTGTGGGAAGCCAGCGCCTACAAAGAAGGTCCCCCGAAGTTTTCGTGCACCCTGCTGGTCCCGAAGGGCGACAAGGCGCAGATCGCAGCAGTCGAAGCGGCGATGCTCGCCGTCGCCACAGGCCGATGGGGGGCGAAGGCCGCGAAGACGCTCGCCGCGATCAGGCCCAACGCAATGCGCTGCGCATGGCAGGACGGCGAGACGAAGGACTACGAGGGCTACGAAGGCAACATGGCCCTGCGCGCAGGGAACAAGATTCGCGTGCCTGTGTTCGACGCCGAGGGGCAACCCACGGTGCAGTCCGACGGTGTCGTCTACTCGGGGTGTTACGTCAACGCAATTGTGACCTTCTACTCGTACGACAACAGCGGTGCCGGCATCGGCTGTTCGCTCGACGGCGTGCGCTTCGTGAAGGACGGCGAGGCTTTCTCCGGTGGCACTGTCGCGTCGGCCGAAGACTTCGACGACATGACCGATGTCGCGGACCTGACAAGCTGATCGCGGACCTGACAAGCTGACAACCGCGGGCCGCGCACGCGCGGCCTTCTTCGGTGATGCCGCGGCGCACTCCCAGGGGCGGATCGTTGCGGAACGACGAGGTCCTTCGCCCCTCGCGTCGCGGCATCACCGAAGAAGGCGACATCATGACTCCCCGACGGCTTTGGCTCGACAGCGAGACTTACTGCGACGAGCCCCTTAAACACGGCGTGTACAAGTACGCCGAACGCGCCGAGGTGATGCTCATCGCGTGGGCGATCGATGACGAGCCGGCGCAGGTGTGGGATCTGACGGCGGACGAGCCACGCCCCTTGGCGCTGACGCGTGCGATCTACGATCCTGCGGTCGAGGTATGGGCGCACAACGCGGGTTTCGACGCCCCCGTGCTTGACCAAGCCAGCCTCCGACAACGGTGGTTGCCATTCCCTGTTCCTGTGCACCGTTGGCGGTGCAGCATGGCGCAAGCCTTGACACACGGCCTGCCGGGGTCGCTCGACGCACTGTGCGACATCCTCGACGTGCCGCAGGACGCGGCGAAGATGAAGGATGGCCGCCGCCTGGTGCACCTGTTCTGCAAGCCGCTGCCGAAAGCCCGCAAGCTGCGTCGCGCCACCCGCGAGACACACCCTGACGAGTGGGCGCGCTTCAAGGAGTACGCCGCGTCTGACATCAACGCGATGCGTGCTTGTGCGGCGCGCATTCCGACGTGGAACTACCGCGGCCCTGAAGTCGCGTTGTGGCACCTCGACCAACAGATCAACGCGCGCGGGATCGCGGTTGACGGTGCGCTAGTCGACGGCGCCATCGCCGCGGTCGAGCAAGCACAAGCGCAGCTCGCGCACGCCGTGGACGAGCGAACGCAAGGCGAGGTGACTGCGGCCACGCAGCGCGACAAGCTGCTGAAGCACATCCTTCGTGCGCACCACATCGACCTGAAGGATCTCCGCGAAGACACGGTGCGGAAGTACGTCGAAGACCCTAACCTGCCCCCCGCCGTGCGCGATCTGCTCGTGATCAGGCTTCAGGCTGCGACCGCGTCGACCTCGAAATACCAAGCGCTGAAGCGCGCGGTAACGGGCGGCCGGCTGCGGGGTGCGTCGCAGTTCAGCGGAGCGCGACGGACGCGGCGATGGGCAGGGCGTCTGTTCCAGCCGCAGAACCTGTTCCGCCCCGACCTGCCACAGCACGTCATCGCGGCGGGCATCGACGCCCTCATCGCCGGCACGGCGGACCTCGTGACCGACGACGTGATGCGCCTCGCGGCTAACGCAGTCCGCGGGTGCCTCATCGCCGCGCCCGGCCGCAAGCTCGTTGCTGCGGACCTCGCGAACATCGAGGGTCGCGCCGCTGCGTGGCTCGCGGGCGAAAACTGGAAGCTCGACGCCTTCCGCGCCTTCGACGCAGGTGAAGGCCCCGACCTGTACCGCGTGGCCTACGCGCGGGCGTTCGCGATCGACGTGGCCGACGTGACGAAGGAACAACGCCAGATAGGCAAGGTCATGGAGCTTATGCTCCAGTACGAAGGCGGGGTTGGGGCGTTCATCACTGGCGCCGCGACCTACGGGATCGACCTCGACGACATGGCCGAGCGGTCGTGGGAGTCGCTACCCCCGGCGACCCGTGCCGAAGCCGAAGACTTCCGCCAGTGGCTCGTGTCGCGACGCATCGACGAATACGCCGAGGCGCAAGGGGTGCTTGCGGCCGACGTGCCGCCGAGTCGACGCGCAGCGCTGCAAAACGCTGCGCAGCACGGTCTGTCCGACCGCACGTTCGTCGCGTGCGAAGCGCTCAAGCGCTTGTGGAGGGAGGCTCACCCGAAGATCGTCGCCACATGGCGCGATCTGCGCAATGCGGCAATCTGCGCTGTGCGCAACCCCGGGCAAGCGTTTCGGGCCGGGCGTATCCTCGCGAGGCGCGACATCGCCGACGACGTTGGCGACTGGCTGCGGCTGCAACTGCCTTCGGGCCGGTTCCTCTGCTACCCCTCGCCCGATGTGAGGGGGGACGCAGTTACCTATCTCGGGGTGAGCCAATACAACCGGAAATGGTCGCGCCTGTCGACTTACGGGGGCAAGCTGTTCGAGAACGCGTGCCAGTCCCTCGCGCGCGACGTGCTGGCCGACAACCTCGCCGGCATCGAAGCCGCAGGCTATCCGATCGTGTTGACCGTGCACGATGAGGTGATCACCGAGCCCCTCGCCGTGCCTGAGTTCAACGCCGCGGGCTTGTCCGCCTTGCTCGCGCGCAACGCTTCGTGGTCCAAGGGTTTGCCCCTCGCGGCCTCGGGCTTCGAGGCCAACCGCTACCAGAAAGGATGACGCCATGCCTTCCGAACCTGAGTTCTCCTACCTGACATGGGCCCTCGCCGCGCGAGAAGCGGAACGGCAGCGGTGCGGCGCGTGCGGCAGCACGCGCGCAGAGCGGGAGGATGAATCGCCGGAGCCGACCGAGCTGCGCCGGTGCCGCTTCTGCGGGGGCGAGAAGTGCAGTCTCTGCGACATGGGTGAGGATGTGGGGTGCTCCGGGGGGTGCGAGGCATGAGGTACCCCGACAGTTTCGACCGGCGTGACGCTGACAGGCAGGACGAACGCGAAGCCCCGCGGTGCAAGCGCTGCGGGTCGACCGAGGTTCGCTGGCGTCAGCAGGGAGGGCGCTGGGTGCTGTTTTCCCTACGCCCCGGGGTCGAGCACGCCGACGAGTGCCGACCGGATGTCGACGCGGGGGACTTGGCATGACACGCGAACGCGATGTCGAGCGTTACCTTGTCGAACGCGTGCGCGATGCGGGAGGCGAGGCGTACAAGTTCACCAGTCCCGGCCGCCGCGGAGTGCCTGACCGCATCGTCATCCTGCCTGGGTGGCCGCCGCAATTTGTCGAACTGAAGGCGCCGGGTAAGAAGCCTACCGCGATGCAGGCCCGCGAGCACACGCGCATCCGCATTGCGGGGGGTGTTGTCTGGACGATCGATTCAATCGCCGCGGTGGGGGATTTCATGGCCGCGTACGAACACGAGCGTTCGTAGCCATGATCTT
>JACCEA011823403.1_pt1 | contig 17058 bp, 14 predicted proteins | sample 7449851 | NCBI WGS metagenome assembly JACCEA01 (sample SAMN15323453, study PRJNA562643) | freshwater metagenome | isolation source: river surface water | place: USA:Blue River Watershed | collected 2017-08-18 | reverse complement strand
CGGTCACCGGCTTGTACGGTGCTTACACCATCCCTAACGGCGACATGGTCCGGGAGAAAAGCGACCAGCGCTACGGGATCAAGGTGAGTTTCGGCGACGAAGGCTTCAGCATCTCCTCCGGCTCGACAGGTGACGATTCGAGCATTGCCATCTACGAAGCATCCAATATCGCCTATGACCTGTTTGGATTGAGCAGCGCCAGTGATCCTAAAGACGGCAACTACATCTCGACCGCGCTGAATCCGGCGCGTGGTATCTCTTCGCAGCCGGCCCTGCTGGAAGGCAACACGATCGGCGTGAACCTCAACAACAAGTTCCGCGTCGATTCGACCAACAACACCTTTGTGGTGTCGGTGGACAACGTGAGCGGCACGGTCCAGGTGCCGGTCAAGGATGATTACACCATTTATTCCTTTGCTGCCGAACTGGAGCGACGCATCAACGCCATGGTCGACAACGAAGGGCGGACTGTGAACGGCGTGAAGGTGAATGTGGAACAGACCGGCAACGGTACAGGCCGCCTGAGCTTCACTACAGGCACAACCGGCAACAATGCATTCATCCGCGTCTCGGGCGACAGTGTCTGGGGCTTGTCGGACATTGGCAGTGCGCGTGGAGCCACCAGCCTGTGGGTACCCAATATCGAGAGCCTGCAGGCAACCAACGCCGGCAACTCACTGCTGTACGTCGCTGCAGAAGATGACAACAATTTCGCCGAGTCCACACAAGCCAGCAACGACACCCTGCCGGAGTGGGTCCCTGTCTTCCTGGACAAAGGGGAGCTGACGTTTGATTCCCGTGGCAACCTCTACTCGCCCACAGTGGCCACTCGTTTGGTGCAGCCTTCCGGTTCGGCCTATAACCTGAGCTTCTCGATGAACTACGAAGGCTCGACACAATACGCTTCGTCGTTCTCGATCATGTCGCAAGACCAGAACGGCAAGCCCGAGGGTGACCTGATCGGCCTGGATGTAGGCAACGACGGCCTGGTGATGGCCAGCTATTCCAACGGCACGCAAAAGAAGCTGGCCAAGGTGGTGCTGGCCAACTTCTCTGCCCCCACCGGCTTGCGCCAGATCGGCGACAGCAACTACGTCGCCACCGCTCAATCCGGTGCCTTGTCGCTGGGTGAAGCCAGCTCGGCCGGCTTCGGTACCGTGCGCGCCGGCGCCACCGAACGCGCCAACGTGGACCTGACGCAGGAACTGATCGAGCTGATCACTGCCCAGCGTAACTTCCAGGCCAACGCCAAAGCGATCGAGACCAACAACACCTTGACCCAGACCATCATCAACATCCGCTCGTGATGCAGGTGAGCTGAACCCCAACTGGACAGACCATGGATAAGCTGATCTTCAACGCCGCCAACCTGGTGGCCCAGCAGGCAGTCAATCGCCAGATGCTGACCAACGAGCTGGCCAACGTGTCCACCACCGGGTTCAAGACCAGCTTTGCAGCGACGCTGCAAGCGGTCAAGGCGGATGGCCCGGGTTTTGACAGCCGCATCCAGTCGCGAATCGTCGAGCGTGATCTCATCGATCTCAAGGCCGGCAGTCTGATGGTCACAGGTAACCCCCTGGACATCGCCATGCAGGACGCTACGGTCATGGGGGTCCAGGCGCCCAATGGCGAACTGGCCTTTACGCGCCGCGGAGACCTCCGGGTCAATGCCAGTGGCGTGCTTGAGACCGGCAGCGGCGAAATCGTGCGAGGCGAGGATGGGCCCATCACCATGCCCCTGGGTTTCACCTACACCATCTTGCAGGACGGCACGATCTTCGCGCGCAATCCCGCCCAGGCAGGTACACAGACCGGCGAGCAGGTGGGCAAACTGCTGCTGCGCGATGCGAGCACCGTCCAGCTGCGCCGGCGTCAGGACGGCTTGTATGGCATGGATGGCAGACCGCCCGGAACGGATATTCCTGTCACGCAAAAAGTGCCTTCCGTGGTCAGCCAGGCCCTGGAAGGCAGCAACGTCAGTGCGATCGAATCGATGGCCAAGATGATCGATCACGCCCGCACCTTCGAGTCACAGATTCGCATCATCAAGGAAGCCAAGGATCTCGATGGATCCGGCGCAACCATGATCCGCCAGTCATAACCCCCCACAAAGGAAACAACCATGGATGCCTCATTGTGGATCGCCAAAACCGGGCTGGATGCGCAGCAAACGCGCATGTCGGTCATTGCCAACAACCTGGCCAACGTCAACACGCATGGCTTCAAACGCGACCGCGCACTGTTCGAAGACCTGCTCTACCAGAACATCAAGCAGCCCGGCGGACAACAGAGTGTCGACACGCAATCGCCCACCGGTCTGATGGTGGGTACCGGTACGCGTGTGGTCGCTACCGAAAAAACACACACCCAGGGCAACCTGATCACCACAGGCAATGCACTCGACCTCGCGGTGCAAGGTGACGGCTTCTTCCAGATCCAGATGGCTGACGGCACCATCGCCTACACCCGCGATGGTGGCTTCAAGGTTTCCAGCACTGGGCAAATCGTCACCAGCAATGGCAGCCTGCTGATCCCGAACATCACCCTGCCCGCCAACGTGGCCACCCTGACGATTGGCCGCGACGGCACCATCAGTGCAGAACTGACCAACGGCGGCGGAGCCCAGACGCTGGGTCAGATCCAGGTGGCCCGCTTCCTCAATCCAGCCGGTCTGCAGGCCATGGGCCAGAACCTGATGCGGGAGACCCCAGCCAGCGGCCCGCCACAGCTGCAGGTCCCGGGCGAAGCCGGCGCAGGCAACTTGATGCAGGGCACCCTGGAAGCCTCCAACGTCAACGTGGTCGAAGAAATGGTCAACATGATCGAGACCCAGCGCGCCTACGAAATCAATTCCAAGGCGATCAGCTCGGTCGACGGCATGCTGCGCTACCTCAACAACAACATGTGAACCCAGCCATGAATGCACGTTGCTTGATGACTGTGGGCCTGGCAGCCCTGCTGGCTGGATGCGGACAGGCGCCACTGAAGCTGACCCACAGCCCCGATTTTGCGCCGGTTTATCCGGCCCCCCAGGTGGCTCGCGCCGAAGCCACAGGCTCTATCTTCACTGGCAGCAGCCAGAGCGACAACTGGTTCGGGCGCAGCGTGACCTACCAGGTCGGCGACACCCTGACCGTGCTGCTCGACGAATCCACCCAAGCCGCGCGCCAGCAAAACACTACCGTTTCCCGCGAATCCAGCAACGATGTCATGACCCCCGGCCTGATTGCCAAGCTCCCCGGCAGCAACACCCTTTCGGGCATGAAAACCGACGGCGCCACCATCTCCAGCGATGGAAAGGGCGAGACCGGACAGGCAGCCACGCTCAAGGGCTCGATCACTGCCTCCGTGGTGCAGGTGCTGGCCAATGGCAATCTGGTGCTGCGCGGCGAGAAACAGCTGGCCCTCAGTGAGGGCACCGAAGTCATCCAGCTCAGCGGCATCGTTCGCCCGGCCGACATTTCGCCCAACAACACGGTCCAGTCCAGGCGGCTTGCCAATGCGCAAATTGCCTACCGGGGCACCGGAGACCTGAGCAACACCGCGCGACCCGGCTGGGCCACGCGCACCCTGCTCAACCTTTGGCCTTTCTGAGCAGGCTCTCACCCACCCAGGCAAAAACAGTCATGAAACCGATCCTGCCCCTCCTGTTGGCTGCATTCCTTTCGGCCCTCACACCCACAGCCTACGCCGATCGGGTCAAGGACCTGGTCACGGTGGCCGCGATGCGTCCCAACCAGCTCGTCGGCTACGGCCTGGTGGTGGGTCTGGAAGGCAGCGGCGACGGCACCGACGTGAGCTTCACGGTCCAAAGCATGCGGGCCATGCTCAGTCGTCTGGGCGTCAGCCTCGAAGGCGCCCTGTCCGATTTTGAAAACACCACCAGGGGCGGCAGGAACAACATTCAGAACGTTGCCGCAGTCATGGTGACCGCAGAATTGCCAGGCCTGAGCAAGCCGGGACAGAAAATCGACATCAACGTCTCGGCCATTGGCCGGGCCAAAAGCCTGCGCGGCGGCAACCTGTTGCTGACCTCACTGCGAGGCATCGACGGACAGGTCTATGCCCTGGCCCAGGGGGCCCTCAATGCCACTGGGGTCGAGGCCAGCGCTGCAGGCTCCAAAGTCAGCATCGGCGTCCCGACATCGTCGAGGGTCCCCGGCGGGGCCATCGTCGAACGCACCATCGATACCCCTTTCGACAAAGCCGATCACGTTGTGCTCAACCTGCGCGAACCGGACTTCACCACCGCCAGCGCGATCGTCAAGAGCGTGAATGAAAAATTTGGCGCGGGCATCGCCAAGGCGATCGATCCGGTGTCCATCTCCGTACGCGCCCCCGAAGACGTTTCCCAGCGCGTCGCCTTCCTCAGCATGGTCGAGAACCTGGATGTGATTCCGGGCGAGCCCCCGGCGCGAGTGGTGGTCAATGCGCGCACGGGAACGGTGGTCATCAGCCGCAACGTCAAGGTCAGCGCATCGGCCGTATCGCACGGCACGATTTCGGTCCGGGTCTCGGCCACCAACGAGGTGTCGCAACCTGCCCCCTTCAGTCAGGGTCAGACCACACCGGTACAGAACGCTGACATCGCTGTCAGCGAAACCAAGACCCCCATGTTCTTGTTCCAGCCGGGGGTTGACCTCAAGCAAATCGTCGATGCAGTGAACCAGGTCGGCGCCACGCCCTCCGCACTCATTGCGATTCTGGAAGCCCTGAAAAACTCCGGCGGACTGCGTGCCGAGCTGATCATCATCTGAGCCCATTGCCATGACCACGCCCATCCAGACGGCCAGCCCGGGTTACCTCGATTTTTCGGGGCTGGCACAACTGCGTGGCGACGCGGTACAGAAAAAAAGCGGTTCGCTGGACAAAGCGGCAGAGCAGTTCGAAGCCCTGTTCGTCCAGATGATGCTCAAGTCCATGCGCGAATCGGTGGTCAAGGACGAGGAAAACACTTCTCAGGCCGCGGACATGTACCAGGACCTGATGGACCGCGAACTCTCGGTCCAGTTTGCCAAGCGAAGGACCCTGGGCATCGCCGACATGCTGACCCGCCAGTTGACGCCGTCTGACACGAGTTCGACCCAGGCCGTGCTGCAGGGGCGTCAGGGCCAGGCGACAGGCTACCCGCTGCGTCCAGGCGCGGCACAGGCCTACAAATTGCAAGACCCCGCCGGGCCGGCCCAGCCGTACCCGGTGGCGAGACAGAAACCCCTGCCCCTCAACTCTTCGGGATTGGTGCCGATACAAGACAAGACCCCGGCCGTTCCCCGGGGCGCCGGCCTTGGCCACACTGACGAGGATAAGCAACCATGAGCGACATGCTCAGCCTCGGTGCGTCGGGCATCAACGCTTACCAGCGTGCGCTCGCGACCGTCAGCAACAACATCGCCAACGTGGCGACGGATGGCTATTCGCGTCAAACGGTATCGTTCCAATCCACGACCCCCAAAGCCTACGGCACCAACTACGTCGGCACAGGCGTCAGCGTGGAGGCCATCGTCCGCCAGTACGACGCCTTCGTCGAATCCAACCTGCGCGGCAGCCTGAGCGACCTCAAGAGCCAGTCGCCGCTGGTCAATTACGCCAACCGGGTGGTGGACCTGATGGCCGACGAGTCGACCAGCCTATCGCTGACGATTGGCAAGTTCTTCTCGTCCGCCCGCGATCTGGCCGCTGAACCCGCCTCGCTGATCGCGCGGAATGTCTTTTTGCGCAGCGCCGACTCCACGGCTTCCAGCTTCCGGCTGATTGCCGAACAGCTCAATGCCATCGAAACCGAATCGCGTATCGGCATCGGGGACATTCCGAAGTCCGTCAATACGCTCGCCGAGCAGCTGTCGCTGGTCAACAAACAGCTGGGCAGAACTCCCCTGCTGGAAAACCAGCCGGCCGAGTTGCTGGACGAACGTGATCGCCTGTTGCGCCAGATGTCAGAGCAGGTCCGCATCAACACCCAATTTGCAACCAATGGCGAGGTCAAGGTCAGCCTGACCGACAACTTCGACCAGGGCGTCATCGTGGAGCGGGACAAGGCGCAGACCCTGGGTCTGGAAGTCAGCGGTGACAATCGGGTCGCCCTGGTGCTCAATCCTTACAGCCCCGACAAGCGCGAGACACTGGGCAGCCTGGGCGGCGGCACCCTAGGCGGTCTGCTCGCCTTCCGCGAACAAGTGCTCAAACCCATGCAGGAAAACCTTAACCTGCTGGCCAAGACCTTCATGAACGAAGTCAACGCCATCCACCGTCAGGGTGTGGACGCCATGGGCCGTCCGGGTGAGGATCTGTTCACGCTGTCGTCCAGCAGCATCCCGGTCGCCCAGGCACTGGGGGTCGGCGTGGTGGATCCGCAACGTGTGGCCGCTGCAGCTGCATTCCGGGCAGTGGCCGAACCGCTCAACCAGGGCGCATCGCTGGTCCGAATCGCCTACAGCGAACAGGCAGAGGCCCCGGTACCAGCACTGCAGCAGGTCATCAGCGGCATCAACACCCACCCCGATGCGAGTGTGCTGGTGGATGTCCAGACCATCACCCCACTGGCAACAGTACCGGCAGGCTCCCAAGACACCGTCATTTACCTGGACCCCGATGGTGACCAATGGCTGCAGGTGCTGACCCGGGATGGGCGCCATCTGCTGGGCAAAGAGCTCAGCCCGACTGAGTGGGGACTGTTGTCCGACCCGAACGCCGGCAATGGACTGGCCACCGGAGCCGGGTACACCAAAACCTACCTCAACAAGCCGGCAGGCCCAAACAGTTACCTGGACCTGTCCTACTTTATAGGTGCACGCGCCCAATCACTGCCAGTTTCCGAATTCGACCCCCAGAGTCATCTGCAAATCGGGACACAGACGACATCGGCCCGGTTGACCAGCGAACGCCTTTCAACCTCTCCCAGCGACCTGGGTGATGGTGCCCTGACCCTCAACGGCATCGCATTGCCCAACTCGGTCAATGACGTAGACGACTTCATTGCCTGGGTGAACTCTGCCCCAGCGGCTGGCGAGGAGGCACGCATCGGCCTGAGCGCGAAGCTGGTCAACAGTGTCGCCATCAACCTCCAGGCCGTTCGGCTGGCCAGCGACAGTGTGCTCTACCTCAACAACCAGCAGATCCAGCTGGCAGGAGTCACAAGCCTGTCGGGCCTGGCCCAGGCAATCAGCAACCAGATGGGACCGAACCTCCAGGCCACGCTCGCCGGTTCGGGTGAGCTGGTCCTCAGCACACTGGACGGCAGCGACATTACCATTGGTGGTGGCAACGACCCCAAATTGTTCACCTTGCCGGAGGGCACTTTCCGGGGCCGCTTGCAAATCGACGCGAGTCCGAATTACCAGGTCGATGCTCTGCCCGCCACCATGGCAGGCAAGTCGCTGGCCATCAACGGTACCGCGATCAACCTCACTGGGGTGAACACCCTGGCACAGCTGTCGCAAGCCATCCTGGCCAAATTCGAAACACTCGATGTGCGTAACATCCAGGCGACCATCTCTTCTTCTGGCCAGCTGATTCTTGGTACCCTGGATGGCTCGGAACTGAACATCAGTGGCAACCTGCTGACCGAAGACAACCTGCACCGCAACGACAAGATTGAACTGGGTCTGGGGGTGGGAGGAAGTCCAGCCGAGCTCGAGAAGCTGGGTTTTCGCACCGCGGCCTACCTGGACGGCGTGATGCCCGAGGACTTGCTGGTGTTTGTGGCCGGCGTGGGCACCGCCAAGGTGTCGGCTTCCTCCACTGTCACCGAATTCGATACCCAGGCCTCATTGCGTGACTCGCCATTCACCATCGAATTTGCCGCCAACAACCGCTACACCATCACCGACAAGGCCACAGGCACACTGCTGGCCGAGCGGGCATACGACCCGGTTGCACGCACCATCGACTACCGCGGTCTGACCTTCATCTTCAACTCCGTGGTCGAGCCGGGCGACAAGTTCTACTTTGACAACAACCGCAACGGCAATGGCGACAACACGAACGTCTTGCGCATCAGTGACCTGCAGGACCAGGCCGTCATCGGTTCATACACCCTCAATGAGGCTTATGTCGACTTTGTCCAGCGGGCAGGCAATGTGGCCCAGCAAGCGAGCCTGGCCGAAAAAACCCTGGGCGTGGTGTACGACCAGGCCTTGCAGACGCGCGAGTCGGCCGTGGGCGTCAACCTCGATGAAGAGGCCGCCGACCTGATCCGCTTCCAACAGGCTTACCAGGCCAATGCCAAGATCATCCAGGTCGCCGGCAACGTGTTTGACACCTTGCTCAACTCACTCTGATAAGAGGCTGCCATGCGCATCTCCACCGCTTATTTTTATGACCACTCCACCAACCAGGTGGTGCAGGCACAAAAGCGCATCACGGAAAGCCAGGCCCAGCTGTCGACCGGCAAGAAACTCATCAACCCCAGCGACGAGCCTGACCGCGCTCTGCTGATCGACCGTTTCCGCTCCTCCATCGATCGCCAGGAAGCGGTCAAGTCGAACCTGAATACCCAGGACCGCCGCCTGTCTTCGCAGGAAACCGCCATCAACAGCAGCGTCGAGCTCATGCTGCGCTTCAAGGAGCTGACGGTGCAGGCCTCCAACGATGCCCTGGCCCCGTCCGACCGCCAGGCCATCGCCGTTGAAATGGTCAACCTGCGTGCCCAATTGCTGGAGCAGGCCAACAGCCGCGACGACCTGGGGCACTACCTGTTTTCAGGGGCCAGTGCGACCACCGAGCCTTTTGTCGAAGTCAACGGTCGTGTTGCCTATGTGGGCGACCAGACCTCCACACGGCTGACCGCCGCCGAAAAGGGGCACCTGTCTTTCACCTACTCGGGCTCCGAAGTCTTCGGTCGGGTGGTGCGCAACGACGCCTCCACCCAGAACCAGGCCCAAAGCGTGGGCTTTTTTGACGTGGTGGACGATCTGATCGAGGCCGTCCAGACCTCGCAACCCGACGAGATCCGCCGTGGCCTGGCCGAAACCGATCAGCTGTTCAACACCCTCAACATCAGCCTGGTCCAGTTGGGCGCAGACCGCAACAACATCGAGCAGGAAACCAGCATCATCGAGAGCACCGTGCTGAACCTGCGCAACACCCTCTCGGGCATCGAGGATCTGGACTATGCGGAAGCGGTTTCGCGCATGAACCGCGAAATGCTGGCCATGGAGGCCGCGATGAACAGCTTCACCAAATCCTCCAAATTGAGTCTTTTCAACTACATGTGATGGCCTTGCCTGGCGCTCAAGTTATGGCGACTGCTGCCGATTGAGAGCCTATGATGCTTTTCATCAACCGGTTTGCGGCGGGCTGAGGCCTGCAATTGACACAAGGATTCGCTCGTGGCGACCAGCAACATTGTCTCCAGCCTCGGTGCCGGATCTGGCATCGACATCAAGGAATTGGCCAAAAACCTGGTGGAGGCCGAGAAGACCCCGCGCAAGGAAGCCATCGAAGCCAAGATCAGCAAATCGGAGGCCCGCATCTCCGGCCTCTCTCTGGTCAATTACTCCCTGGGGGAGCTCAAAAAAGCCTTTGCCAACCTGAACGACGCCAGCGACTTCACCTCGCTGACCGCCACCAACAGCCAGTCGTCGGCCTTTTCGGTGACGACCGACAGCAGCGCACAGGCCGGCACGTTTAATGTCCAGGTCACAAATATCGCCACGGCACAACGCAGTCCGAGCGGGGCGTTTGCCGCGCGCAACACTACGCTCCATGGAGGTTCTTTTGATCTGATCCTGACCGTCGGCAGCGAAGATCCTGAAACCATCACCGTCGAGACAGCGACACCGGCGGGCGTGGTCAGTGCCATCAATGGCGCCAACCTCGGCGTCACCGCTCAACTGCTCAACACCGGAGATCCGACGACGCCCTACACCATTGTGGTGACAGGCAAGACCGGCAGCAGCAACAGCTTCACGCTGACCAGCGAGGATGTAGCCGAACTCAACTTTGGCGTCCCCACCGGGCTTGCCAACCTGCAAGAAGCCGACGACGCGGATTTCACGGTGGATGGGCTGCCCATCAGTCGCAGCACCAACACCATCAGCGATGTGATTCCCGGCGTGAGCCTGGAGTTGTTCACGCCCACCGCCGGCGCCACCGGGGCCCGCGTCGACCTCAACCGCGACAGCAGCGGGATTGAGGAAAAGCTCACCGCCCTGGTGACCGCCTACAACGACTTCATGGACAACATGAAGATCCTGGGCGACAGCAACAGCGATGTGGAACAGTACGGTGGCGCCCTGGCAGGCAACAGCTTCCTGCCCAGCATCAAGGCCCAGGTCCGCAGCCTGGTCATGGGCGACTCGAGCACCCCGGGCAGCAAGCTCAAGGCGGCCCGCGATGTCGGCATCGACATCGACCGCTACGGCAAGATGAGCCTGGACACCACCAAGCTCGAATCGGCGCTCAAAAACAATTTTTCAGACGTGGTGACGCTTTTCTCGGCCAACACCAACAACCAGAGCGTCTATTCCCCATTGCCTGGGGGCGTGGCCGGTGATGCCGTCAAGAAAATCGACGCCATGCTGCGCAGCGATGGCGCCGTGGCCCGCCAAACCGACACCACCAACGCCCTGATCGAGCGTCAGAAAGCCGAGCTCACCAAGCTCGAAGAGCGCATGAACAAATTGCTCGAGCGCTACACCCGCCAGTTCAGCGCCATGGACTCGATCGTCAGCGGCATCAATGGCCAGCGCACCAGCCTTGAAAGCAGCCTCAAAGGCCTGATGGCCATGTACAACAACAATTGACCCCCCGGTCTGGCCCCCGGCGCAGGGGGCAGCACCCACGCAGGCCTGACCTCTTCACGCCAGGCCTCAAGTTTCCCGCCCTGCCGCCGATTCATGGACTGTAGTCACCAACAACCAGGAGTCAGTGATGCGGGCCTCAACGATGTATGCAGATGTTCAAGTGCAAACCGGCGTTGCTGCCGCCGACAGCGTTCGTCTGATCCAGATGCTGTTCGATGGTTTGCTCGAGAGCTTCTCCATCGCCCGCGGTCACATTGAGCGCAAGGACATCCAGGGTCGCTCGGAAGCGATTGACCGCGCCAACCGCATCATTCTGGGCCTGCAGACCGCACTCGACTTTGAGCGGGGCGGCGAACTCGCCCAGAACCTCAATGAGCTCTATGCCTATGTGCTGCGCCGCCTGATGCAGGTCAACCTCAAAAACGACCTGGACGTGCTGAGCGAAGTCCATGGCCTGATGGAAGACATTGCCAAGGCCTGGAGCACCCTGCCGCAGACCACGCGCAACTACACGCCGCACCTGCGGATCGTGAACTGAACCTTTTTTCACCCGCCCTCCGACACATCCCTTCAAGGAGAACATCATGAGTGCAGAAATCACCCCCGTCATGGCCAAGGATGTCGCAGCTGTGGCCGCACCCGCTGCCGCCGAAGTGCGCCCAGCGGTCACTGTGACCAAGCAAACCGCCGAAGCCACCGCCCAGGAAAGCCGCGAAGCCCTGCGCGCCGCCCTCAAGGACCTCAACCACGAGATGGCGCAGAGCAAAAAGGGCCTGCACTTCTCCATGGACGAGCGCCTGGGCCGCTCCATCATCACCGTCGAAAACGCCAACACGGGCAAAGTCATTCGCCAGATCCCCGATCCGGCAGCCCTGAAAGTGGCTCACAACATCGAGCAGCTCAAGGGTGTGCTGCTCGACGAAGACATCTGAAGCCTGTCTGGTCTAAGGTCGGGCCGCAATGGCTCGTCCATTTTTTGAATTCCTTTTTACGCATTTTTGCGTAAACAAGGGTGCCTTTCGAAATCTCCAAGGCTGATCACGCTGCCCCTTATGGGGCGGCGCGATTTTTTTTGAAAAAAATCCTCAAGTTCCTCAATCTGGTGTCGATATCCAAGATGAAAGTCTTGTCGCGTGCCTTGTGCAGGCGTCGGTTTTTTCATCCTTTACCATGTCGATGCCATGAATACCGAAATCACCCGAGCAGGTTTCAGTCCACCCGTCGCCATGCCCCCAAGCGGGGGCAGGCCCCCTGCCGCTGAAACCACGGCCCTCCCCACCACAGCCGGGGCAGCACCTGCCCAGACCGGCACAGAGCGAACGCACCAGGCCGATACCCAAGCCAGTGGCCGGGTAGCACCCACCGTTAGCGCCGAGCCGGTCAATCGCATCCAGACCATGGAGGCCGACCAGCTGGCCGCCAAAACCCGAGCCCAACGGGCCGAGGCCGATCAAGCCAAGCTGCAAGCGGCCTTGGAACAGCTCAACCAGCACATGCGAGAAAACGCCCGCGCCATCGAATTCAGCGTGGACGACGTCACCGATCGCACCATCATCACCGTGCGTCAGCGCGAGACAGGCGAAGTGATCCGCCAGATTCCGTCCGATGGCCTGATCGAATTTGCCCACCAGATCGAAGAGCAGCTCGACGATCCCAAGGGTCTGCTCTGGAACAGCAAAACCTGAGCACCGGCATCCGACTGCGTGAAGGCTCCCTAAAAACCCGGCAGTATCCACTGCCGGGTTTTTCTTTGCCTTGCAAAACCAGTAGGCTCTACAAAGCAAGCTCTGTGATCGCTCAACACAATAAAAAACCCGGCTCCAAGGCCGGGTTGAAGGAACTTTGAATTGATCACTGCAACAGCGTCAACACCGTCTGCGGTTGCTGGTTGGCTTGGGCCAACATCGCCATGCCCGCCTGCTGGATGATCTGTGTGCGCGCAAGCTCGGTCGTCGCCGCCGCATAGTCGGTGTCGAGAATTCGGCTGCGCGAGAACGAGGTGTTCTGCGATACATTGGTCAGGTTGTCGCCTGCATAGGTCAGCCGGTTCATGACGGCGCCGAAAGTCGCCAGCTCATGATCCACATTGGCCATGGCATTGTCCAGGCGAGAAATGGTCAGATTGGCGTTGGCTTGCGACTTGATGTCCGTATCATTCAGCCGTGCGCTGCCCGAGAAGACGGAAGAGCTGGCAGGACCCACAGCGGCGGTTTCTATGCTGCCGGCAGTGACGGTCGTGGCGGTGATGCTGGTCAGAGGGTAGGCCGAACCAGACAAGGACTGGTCCGAAAAAGTCTCAGTCGCATGACCAATCACCAAGGTGTTACTGCTTGAGGTCACAAAGTATCCTGCAGGAAGCTCCGTGTCCAGCGCCGTCGCCAACGTGGAAAGATCCGTGTTGGAGGTGAGCGGATTGGCCAAAGTCACATTGGCCACAGAGCCGTTGCCGTACTTCAGACTGAAATACTTCTTTCCCACCATGTCACTCATAGTGAAAGTGGTTTGAAAGCCAGCCTGAGAACCTGATGTTCCTGCATCGATATCTGCTGCTGCAGCAGACGAGACGGTGTAATTCAAGTTATTGAATGCCGTAGTATCGATTGATCGCCCCTCGGCATCGCGAATATAGATGTCCCTCCCCACTCGGGTCACAGACACATTTGAATACCCGGGGGTATCGGTGATGGCCTTGTTGAGTTGGGTCTCAAAATCGACCAGCTCTTCCTCAGTCATGGCCGTACCGTCCACCGCTGTGGTCAGCGAGAAATTGATGACCGTACCGTCCAGATCCTGGGTGTTGATGTCGTTGGACTTGGTCACGCTGCCCATGGTGAAGCTGAAGTTTTGACGGCCGCTCAAATCTCCGAGAGTGAACTTGGTCTCGCTCGGCACTGCCGGCACAGGCAGTTGGAAAGAGAAGTCTTTCAATCCGATATTGATGACCTGGTTGGGGTTGGCACCGACCTGGAACTTCACGTTACGAACGCCCTCCCCCACATCGGCGGAAGTGCCTTTGACGCCCACCTCAGTGTTGTTGAGGATATTCATTGCGTTCCACTGTGTATTGGTCGCAATGCGCGAGATTTCGCGGGCCAGCTGCTGGTACTCCAGGTCCAATGCAAAGCGATCGCTGCTGGTGTTGGTGTCGGTCGTCGCCTGGACGGCCAGTTCGCGCATCCGCTGAAGCATGTTGGTGACCTCGGTCAAGGCACCTTCTGCCGTCTGAACCAAAGAAATGCCATCGTTGGCATTGCGCACCGACTGATTCAGGCCACGGATCTGGGCCGTCATCTTGTTGCTGATGGCCAGACCAGCAGCATCGTCGGACGCGCTGTTGATGCGCTTGCCGGTCGAAAGCTTCTCCATCGCCTCCGACAGGTTACGGTTGTTCACCGTCAGGTTGTTCTGGGTGATCAACGATTTGAAGTTCGTGTTGATGACGCTCATTTCACATCTCCTGTGAGTCATGTGGGGTCTGTAGCAAACGCTCTGCGCCTGCCGTCAGACAATGAATCGGTCAACCGGGAACGAACTTTAGTCGGTCCAAGCACAAAAGCCCGGCGCGGGCCGGGTGGTTCGTGGAGTTAGAAACGTCTTACTTCAATAAAGTGATCACCGAGTTGGGCACCTGGGTGGCTTGCGCCAGCATGGCCATACTCGCCTGCTGGATGATTTGTTGTCGAACCACCTCTGTGGTGGCAGCCGCGTAATCGGCGTCAGACAACCGACTGCGCGACGACGTGGTGTTGCGTGATATCTGCCCAGCGTTATCGCCGGCATGGGTCAGCCGATTCATGACGGATCCCATCGTGGTCTGCTCACGGTCAACCGCAGCCATGGCAGCGTCAATCCGCCCAATCGCAACCGTTGCAGCGGCATGCGTCGAGATGCGGGTGTCATTGAGACGGGCTGTGCCTGAAAATACGGAAGTCGCTGCAGGCGCACCGGCGGCCGACGCCACCGAACCCTGACTGACAACAACGCCCTGGTAGTCTGCGGTATTGCTACGGGTGCTGGTATCCGAACCACCTGTCAGCCTGGTTGGTATATTCAGTGTGGCGGGTGATGCCCAATCCCAGTTGACCTTGAGGCTGTTCCCTCCAACTGCAGCGACCGTGTAGTTGTTGCCGCTCGTGTTGAGCTGGGTCTGGACAGCAGAGGCAAAGCCTGTGAGGCTGCCTGCTGCAAAGTCGTAATCGAAGGCGTAAGTCGATGAGCCCAGGCCAATCGAAAAGTACTTTTTACCTGTCAAGTCTCCAACACTGAACGTCTTTTCGTAGTTGTCATAACTGGTGACACTCGCCCCAGAGACTGAACTGGCTGTCACCGAGGAAATAAACGAGGTACCAGTGGCGCCATAGTCAACCTGTAGATAGCTTCCTGGTGTGCTGACTGTGTAGGCACCAGAATTGATGGAATTGAGTGCACCTGAAAATGCAGTCCTGAAATTCGCCAGCGTAGGTGTACCAAGCGTAAAGCTCGCAGATGTATTGTTCGAGAGCGTCACGGTGTACGACCCACCCTCTACCAGGTAGGGTGAAATAGTCTGCCGATATGACAAAGGCGTGATCCCGTAAGCCGAGCTTTCAGTGATTCGCAATTGCTGGTTGGCAGTCGCAGCGGTGGCTCCCCCTGTCAAGGCCCAATTGCCAATCGATCGTCCCTCTGCATCCTTGATGTAGATGTCCCGCCCAACGCGACTGACAGATACATTGGTGTAGCCGTCACTGTTGTTGATGGCTCTGGCCAATTCGGTTTCAAACTCAACCAGTTCATCCTCGACCATCGTGGTGCCCGCAATGGGCCGATTAAGATCAAAGCTGATGGTCCGATTTGTGGTGGCGCCATTGTTGATGGCATCCTGCTGGATGGTGATTTGGAAAAATTGCCGATCCTTCATATCGCCCAGCGTCAGCTTCGTCTCGCTGGTGGTGGCAGGCACCCCTAGGGTGTAAGAGAAATCCTTCAGGCCGATGTTGAGGTACTGATTGGCATTCGCGCCCACATGGAACTTGACGTTACGTACACCGGCGCTCACATCGCTACTTCGACCTGGTGCTCCCACCTCCGAACTGTTGAGCACATGCATGCCATTCCACTGTGTGGTCGTCGCAATGCGCGAAATTTCCCGGTTCAGCTGCTGGTATTCCTGATCGAGGGCATAGCGGTCCTGGCTGGTGTTGGTATCGTTGCCTGCTTGCACCGCCAGCTCGCGCATGCGGTTGAGGATGTTGTTGACCTGCCCCAGTGCCCCGTCGGCAGTTTGCAGCATCGAGACACCATCGTTGGCATTGCGCATGGCCTGGTTCAGGCCCTTGATCTGCATCGCGCGTGAGTTGCTCATGGACAGGCCAGAGGCATCGTCTACCGCGCTGTTGATACGTTTGCCTGTGGACAGCTGATCCATCGCACTGCCCAAGGTGCGGTTGGTCACCATCAGATCGTTCTGGACGATGACGGATGAGTAATTGGTGTTGATCACGGCCATCATGCACTCCTCAATGGCAGGATTCGGGCAAAGTCAATCCAGCGCCAGTCCGTCAGGCGGACCACTGGCGTGCGTAAGCAGCGATGCACCTCAGTGCATCGCTACATCAGTCAATGGATTACTGCAGCAGTGACAGTACCGTCTGCGGTTGTTGGTTGGCCTGGGCCAACATCGCCATACCCGCCTGCTGGATGATCTGCGTACGTGCCAGCTCGGTGGTGGCAGCAGCATAGTCAGTGTCCAAAACACGGCTTCGCGAGAACGATGTGTTCTGAGACACGTTGGTCAGGTTGTCGCCCGCATAGGTCAATCGATTCATGATCGAGCCATACACGGCCAGTTCCTGGTCCACGTTGGCCATGGCGTTGTCGAGACGGGCAATTGCCAGGTTGGCACCTGCTTGGGTCTTGATCTGCGTGTCGTTCAGACGGGCACTTCCAGAGAAAACTGCGGTGGAAGCAGTGGGCGGCAAACCCTCTGAAATTCTGGTAACTAGGGCTGCACCAACATCAGTAAAGTCAGTTCCGTTAACAGAAAACTGAATTGAGCTAATGGCACGACCAGCGGCATCTCTTACAAACAAGTCGTCACCCGATCGATTCAACGCTACATCAGAAAAACCGGGGACAGCCGAAATCGCAGTTTGCAGCTTGCTGAGGGCGTCATCGATTTCACCCCTTACAGCACCTCCAGTAGTAAATGCAGTAAACGCAGCGGTTGTAAATTGTTGCGAACCAATTGTGACTCGCAATTTGGTGGCACCATTCAGAGTGGTATCTTTCAAGTCAATTTTGGTCTCACTAGCTACGGCGCCTGTTTGACTACCTG
>JACCEA010828178.1_pt1 | contig 17066 bp, 12 predicted proteins | sample 7449851 | NCBI WGS metagenome assembly JACCEA01 (sample SAMN15323453, study PRJNA562643) | freshwater metagenome | isolation source: river surface water | place: USA:Blue River Watershed | collected 2017-08-18 | reverse complement strand
GCCAGAGTTTGCACAATGCTGCGCGGTGCGATGCCAGCATTTTTCAAGCGGCTCAAGGCCATTTGCAAGCTGCCTTCTTGCGTGTCACCCGCACGCTCGTGCACAGCACGGCGGCGAATGTGGTGGCGGTCTTCGGCGAGGTTGGCCAAGTGGCTGAAGTAGGTGAAGGCGCGAATCACGCTCACAGTTGACTCGGCACTGAGCGAAGCCAAGAGCTTTTTCAGGGCCTTGTCTGCATTGGCATCTGAGTCGCGGCGAAAGGCCACGGAGAGCTTGCGCACTTGTTCCACCAACTCATAGGCTTCTTTGCCTTCTTGTTCGCGAATCACGTCGCCCAAGATGCGGCCCAAGAGTCGAATGTCTTCAACCAATGGACGTTCGTTTTCTTTGGCTTGCTGCGCGGCTCTGGCTGCTGCAGTGGTTTTGGCTTTGGCTGAAGTTTTGTCAGTCATGGGGTGCTCTAGTTTGTGATGTTTGAATTTGGTTCTTGCGTTTGATGGCTGGGCTCGCTTGGCTACAGGGGAATGCGCAGGTTCCTCATGCTGGAGTACCAGAAATCGTCACCTGCGCATTCCCCTGCAGCCAAGCTGCGGCGTTGCATTACAGCCGGAGAAAAAGGAAATTACTGCCATTGCGTAAGAGACAAAGCCTGCGACGCACCTTGCAGAGCCGGCGACACAGGGCTGTGAATCACCCACGTCGGCACCTCTTGCAAATACTTCTTGAAGCGACCTTTGGCCTCAAAGCGCTCACGAAATGGTGACGCATCAAAGCGTTCGCCCAAGCGCGGCACGATGCCACCGCCGATGTAAATGCCGCCGCGAGCCCCGAGGGTCAAGGCCAAGTCGCCAGCGACTGAACCTAAAAAGCCGCAGAACATGTCGAGCGCTTCGTTGGCTGTGGATGTGGGGACTTCTTGTGCGCGCTCCAACACCTCAGCGGGTGTGGTGATTTCACGGCCTTGACCGTCTTTCAAGTCACACAGGGCGTGGTACAGATCCACCAAACCTGCGCCAGAGATGACGCGCTCGGCAGACACATGGCCGTAGCGTTTTTGCAATTGCTGGATGGCTGCAAATTCGTGTTCAGTGGTCGCCGTCAAACTCACGTGGCCGCCTTCACCTGCGATAGGAATCCACTTGTTTTGATAGCCGACGGGAAACAAGCCCGACACGCCCAAGCCGGTGCCTGGGCCGATTAAACCAATCGCGGCATTGGGAGCAGCGCTGCCGCCCCCCACTTGGCGCTTTTGCGCATCAGGCAACAACGTGAGTGACAGAGCGAGTGCAGTGAAGTCGTTGAGCAACAAGAAGCGCGACACACCCAAACCTTCGCGCAAGGCATTCACTGAAAACTTCCAGTGGTGGTTGGTCATGGCCACTTGGTCGCCGGTGACGGGGTTGGCAATGCCAAAGGCTGCGCAGGGTGGGGCGCTGAGACCTTGATCTTTTAAATACGTCTGTGCAGCGATCAACAGCGATTCGTGTTCGGCACAGGGCAGCACTTGCACGTGGGTGATGGGGGCATCTTCAGCCGCTTGCCAACCAAAGCGAGCATTGGTGCCACCGATGTCGCCGAGCAAGCGCGGATAGGGGGCAACGTGGGCCACGTTTGGGTCGCGAGACTCAAACATGCATCAGGCTTTCAGGCGTGCAGCTTCAGCTGCTTCGATGTCCTTGGCCATTTTCTTGCCCAGCTCAACACCCCATTGGTCATACGCGTGGATGCCCCAAATCGCGGCTTGGCAGAACACTTTGTGTTCGTACAAGGCCATGAGTGCGCCCATGCTGCGTGGTGTGAGTGCATCGACCCAAATGGTGGTGCTGGGTACATTGCCAGGGTAGCTGCGGTGTGGGGCCAAGCGTTGCACTTCTGCTTCGTCCATGCCACTGTCGCGTAGCTCTTTCATGGTTTCTTCGGGTGTACGGCCAATGGCCAAGGCTTGCGCTTGGGCTTGCATATTGAGCAAGACCACGCGGTGGTGCTCTGCTGCAAACGGCAAGGGGCTGCGCTCGGTGCGCAAGCCAATGAAGTCCATCGGCACCAAGTGCTTGCCTTGGTGAATGAGTTGGAAGTAAGCGTGCTGACCGTCAATGCCTAAGCCGCCCCACAACACGGGTGCGGTAGCCACTTGCACAGGGCTGCCATCAATGTGCGTGCCTTTGCCGTTGGATTCCATGTCCATCTGCTGCAAGAACGAGGCAAACTTGCCCAAGGGCGATGCGTAGGGCGCAATGTTGTGGGTGGTGGCACCTAAGAAGTTGCGGTTCCATATGCCAAACAAGGCCATCAGCAAAGGCAGGTTTTGGTCAGACGGCGCGGTCATGAAGTGTTCGTCCATGGCGCGTGCACCCAAGAGCATGTCTTGGAAGGCAAACGCGCCGATGGAGATGGCCAAGGGCAAACCGATGGCCGACCATACGGAGTAGCGTCCACCGACCCAATCCCAAAAACCAAAGGTGTGTTCGGGTGTGAAGCCTTGCGCTGCAGAAATTTGTGGGTTGGCGGTTACAGCAATGAGGTGCTTGCCCAATTGTTCTTCGGGGCAACCACCATCGCTCAACCAACGTTTGGCCGATGCGGCCAAGGTCATGGTTTCTTGCGTGGTGAAAGTTTTGCTTTGCACCACAAACGCCGTGCGCGCAGGGTTGAGGTAAGCGAGCGCGGTGTACAAGCTCCACGCGTCCACGTTAGACACATAGTGCACACGCACTTTGTTTTTGAAGCTGTCGCGTGTGAGGTGGCTGAGCGCTTCGGTGGTCATGCGCGGACCGAGGTCTGAGCCACCAATGCCGAGGTTGACCACGTCGGTGATGGACTCGCCGCCAAAGCCTTTCATTTGGCCTTCGCGCACTTTCTCGGCAAAGGTGCACACACGGTGCAACTCGTTCGCGACTTGCTTAGAAATCTCATGGCCCCATGGTGGGTTGGGCACATGGCTGCCGCGCAGGGCGACGTGCAACACCGCGCGTTGTTCAGTGGCGTTGATGGGCTCGCCTTTGAACATGGCTTGCGCCTGTGGCATAACTTGCGATTCTTCGGCCAAGGCCAAGAGCTGTTGCATCACCTCGCGTGTGACACGCTGACGCTCGTAGTCGATGCTGATGCCTGCGCCGCTGGCATGCAGTGCTGCGTTGCGTTCGGTGTTTTTCAGCAACTCACGCAAATGAGGTTGTGGGCCTTGTGCCAAGGCTTGTAGGGCTTGCCACGCTTGACGTTGGTGTGGGGGGACGAATGCAGTCATGTTCGGATTTTCGTCAAAATTATTGGGTTTATTGGCTCAAGCGAATGAAACTTTTGATCGGGTGCTTGAATTAACTTAAACAGCAGCAGCGTCTGTGGCTTCACGCGCGAGACGTGTAATCTCTGCCCAATCGCCACGCTCGACCACATCCACCGGTGTGAGCCATGAGCCACCGACCATCGCCACATTGGGCTGCTTCAAGAATTCGCCCATGTTGGCGAGTGACACACCACCTGTGGGGCAAAAGCGCATATCGCCCAATGGGCCGCCCAAAGCTTTGAGCATGGCCAAGCCACCGGCTTGCGCAGCGGGGAAGAGCTTGACCAAGCTAAAACCGTAGTCGCGTGCAGCCATCACTTCGCCTGGCGTCATCACGCCGGGCATGAAAGGCAGCTTGCATTGCACAGCCGCTTGCACAAGTGCATCGGTCATGCCGGGGGAGAGGGCAAAGCTGGCACCTGCGGCTTGCACACGCGCCATTTCTTCGGCGCGTGTGACGGTGCCTGCGCCCACGTGCATGTGTGGCACGTGCTTGGCGACTTGCTCAATGGCTGGCAAACCAGCGGCGTGGCGCAGGGTGATTTCCATCACATCAATGCCGCCTTCGTACAAGGCATTGGCCATGGGCACGGCTTGGTCGGGGTGGGTGATGACGATGACAGGCACCACACGCGATTTGAACGCGGGGCGGGTGAAGGCAGGGTTGTGTTGTGTCATGTGTGGGTGCTCAGAGGTGAGAGAACAAAGGCGACGCGCCTTCTTCGGCCAGCGCGGCATTGGCGCGGAACAAGGCAAAGATGTCACGGCCAGTGCCGTGTTGGTTGCCCGATAAATCAGGGGTGGGGGCGGTGCGTGCGTCAAGCTCTGCATCGCTCACCTCAAGCTGCAAAGTTTGTGTGTTGCAGTCGAGGGTGATGATGTCGCCGTCTTGCACCTTGCCAATCAAGCCACCATTCACAGACTCTGGGCTGAGGTGAATCGCCGCAGGCACTTTGCCTGATGCACCCGACATGCGGCCATCGGTGACCAAGGCCACTTTGAAGCCTTTGTCTTGCAACACGCCTAACACGGGCGTGAGGCGATGTAGTTCGGGCATGCCGTTGGCTTGTGGGCCTTGGTTGCGCACCACGGCCACAAAGTCGCGTTCGAGCTTGCCCGCCTTGAACAGTTCGTTGAGTTGTTTTTGATCCGTCAGCACGATGGCAGGTGCGCGCACTTGTCGGTGTTCGGGTTTGACGGCAGACACTTTGATCACCGCACGACCCAAGTTGCCTTGCAACAAACGCAAGCCACCATCGGCGCTGAACGGTTGCGTCACGGGGCGCAACACAGCTTCGTCAGCAGATTGCGTAGGCACATCGCGCCAATCGAGTTGGCCGTTGTTGAGCCAAGGCTCGACGGTGTAGCGGTGCAGACCTTCGCCCATGATGGTGTGCACATCGTCATGCAACAAACCTGCGCTTAGTAACTGAGCCACCAAGTAGCCCATGCCGCCTGCGGCTTGGAAGTGGTTCACATCAGCGTTGCCGTTGGGGTACACGCGGGCGAGCAGTGGCACGCAAGCTGAGAGCTCAGCAAAGTCATCCCAATTGACGATCAGACCTGCGGCGCGTGCCATCGCCACAATGTGCAGGGTGTGGTTGGTGGAGCCGCCGGTAGCGAGCAAACCCACGATGCCATTGACAATGACTTTGGCGTTGATTTGGTAGCCCACGCCCGCTTCTTTGTCTTGTGACAAAGTCACGGCACGCTTGACGGCTTCCACCGTCAGCGCTTCGCGCAACGGTGTGCCGGGGTTCACAAACGATGAGCCGGGCAAGTGCAGGCCCATGATTTCCATGAGCATTTGGTTGGAGTTGGCCGTGCCGTAAAACGTGCAGGTGCCTGCACTGTGGTAGGCCGCTTGCTCGGCTTCGAGCAATACCTCACGGCTGACCAAACCTTGTGCGTATTGCTGACGCACTTTGGCTTTTTCGTCGTTCGACAAGCCTGATGTCATAGGGCCAGCCGGCACAAACACCGCAGGCAAATGGCCAAACTGCAACGCACCGATGAACAGGCCAGGCACGATCTTGTCGCACACACCCAAGAACAACGCAGCATCAAACACGTTGTGCGACAAGCCCACGGCGGTGGCCAGCGCAATCACATCGCGTGAGAACAGCGACAGCTCCATGCCGTCTTCGCCTTGCGTCACGCCATCGCACATGGCGGGTACGCCACCTGCCACTTGGGCGGTCGCCCCTGCGGCGCGTGCGGCCGCACGAATTTTTTCGGGGTAATGCTCATACGGTTGATGGGCCGAGAGCATGTCGTTGTAGGCTGTGATGACGCCTAGGTTGGGTTGACGCTCTTGGCGCAATACCAGCTTGTCGTTGGCAGGCATGGCGGCATAAGCGTGAGCGGCATTGGCGCATCCCATGCCGCCGCGATACGGGCCTGGCTTTTTGGCTTTGGCCAAGACCTCCAAATAGGCTTGGCGCGTTTGGGCGCTGCGTTGCTCAATGCGTGCGGTGACAGCCGCGAGCGTGGGATGCAAAGGTGTGGTGTGTGCAGGTGTGGTCATGGTGGTTTAGTTCGCAAGCCAAAGCGCCACAGGCGTTTGGGTTTGTTGCAACACAAAAGAAATCGGTAGAGCAGGTGTGGCTTGCTTCCAAGCTTGCTGCAAGGTGTTGAGTTTGTCTGTGCCCGTGAGCGGCAACACGATGTGACGTGCCGACAGAATTTGTGCCAAGGTTTGGGTGATGCGTGGGTAGGGCGCATTAGCGGGGGGATGCGCCAATTCGATGGACACACAGGTTTGTGTGTTGCGCAGGTCCAATGCGTCGGCCAAATTAGGCGCTTCTGGAAACAGCGATGCCGTGTGGCCGTCTGCACCCATGCCTAGCACCAACACATCAGCTACGCCCGCAGCGGTCAGTGCAAGGCTGGCTGCTTTGGCTTGTACAGCGGGGCTTACCAATGGCTCAGCTGCGCTGGCCACCATAAATACCAATTGCGCTTTGGCTGCGAGGTCCTGCAGCAAATGGGTTTGCACCAGCAATGCGTTGCTGTCGGGGTGAATGCGTGGCACGCAACGCTCATCGACCAAAGTGATGCGCACACGAGACCAATCGATGTCGATCACACGCAGTGCTTCAAACAAAGCCACGGGCGACTTGCCGCCTGACACACTGAGCACCGCAAAACCACGCGCTTGAATGGCGGAGGCTAAACGTTGTGCAATGTCTTGCGCCAAGCGCACATTCAACTCGGCTGGGCTGACGGTGTGTACCGTCAGCGTGCCGCGCGATTCTGGATGCCAAGTGTGGGTCATCAGGCTTCCTCAAACCACGACAGTTCTTCGCGAGCCATCAAGGCCGACGATGCGGCGGGACCCCAGCTACCGGCTGAGTAGGCACGAGGTTTGTCATCCAACTCGACCCAACCGTTGATGATGGGTTCGACCCACATCCACGCTGCTTCCAATTCGTCGCGGCGCATGAAGTGCGTCAAGCGGCCTTTGATGACGTCCATCAACAAACGCTCATACGCTTCGGCGCGCCGTTTGTCAGAGGACTGTTGCAAGTCAAGACCGAGCTTGACGGGGTGCAGTGACATGCCAGACCCTGGTTCTTTCACCATCATCTCCAGCTGAATGGACTCTTCGGGTTGCAAGGTGATGATGAGTCGGTTGGGTTCATGCTGAGCGCTTGTGCCGAAGATAGAAAACGGTTGGTCTGCAAACTCGATGATGATTTGCGACTCGCGACGCTGCATGCGTTTGCCGGTGCGCAAGAAGAACGGCACGTTGGCCCATCGCGCGTTGTTGATCTGCGCGCGCAAGGCCACAAAGGTTTCGGTGCGGCTGTTGGCGGGCACGTTGTCTTCTTCCAAATAGCCTTTGACGGCTGCGCCTTCGGAAGCACCGGCGGTGTATTGGCCGCGCACGGTGTCACGTTTGATGTCGGTCAGATCCATCTTGCGCAGCGAGCGCAAAACCTTCAGCTTTTCGTCACGCACATCGTCAGCGCCCAATGAAATAGGCGGCTCCATAGCCACGATGCACAAGAGCTGCAACAAGTGGTTTTGAATCATGTCGCGCATGGCGCCTGCGCCGTCGTAAAAGCCTGCACGGCTGCCCACGCCTACGCTTTCTGCCACCGTGATTTGCACGCTCTTGATGTAAGGTGCACGCCACAGGGGTTCGAAAATGGCATTGCCAAAACGCAAGACCATCAGGTTTTGCACGGTTTCTTTGCCGAGGTAGTGGTCGATGCGGTAGATCTGTTGCTCGTCAAAGTAGCGGGCTACATTGGTGTTGATTTCACGGGCAGAGGCAAGGTCAGTGCCCAGCGGTTTTTCGAGAACCACGCGTGACTGGGCATCGACCAAACCTGCGCCTGACAAATTGGCGCAAATTTGTGTGAACAAGCTAGGTGCAGTAGCCAAGTAGTAAACACGCAAAGCGGGTGTGTGGCACAGGTCTTTGAGCTTGGCAAAGTCGCTGTCGTTGGTGACGTCCATGCTCACATAAGCCAAGCGGTTTAAAAAGCTTTGCCAATCTTCTTTGGTGAACGCTTCTTTTTCGATGAAGGCGGGTGAGTTTTTATCGATGAAATCTAAATATTCTTGGCGTGTCCAGTCTTGACGGCCCACAGCCACGATTCGAGCTGAGGGATCGAGCTTGTCATGCAAATGCGCCATGTAGAGGGCGGGTAAGAGTTTGCGAAACGACAAGTCGCCAGCGCCGCCAAAGATCACGATGTCCAGCGTACCTGCTGGTGGGGTAGTGTGTGTCATGAGTAACGTTTGTTAAGGAGGTTTTGTTTCATGTTGCGCAGCATAGGTTGCAGTTGCGTGCTACCAATGCGCAGTGCCACGGCGGTGGCCAACACGTCGACGATCATCAGGTGCAGCAAGCGCGACACCATGGGGCTGAACTTTTCATAACTCTCGGGGTGATCAGCCGCGAGGTGAATCTTTCCGGCGCCGGCCAAGGGTGAGCCCGAGGCTGTCACCACGATCGTGGTCGCACCGTTCTTTTTGGCGATCTCACACGAATCCAACAAGTCGCGTGTGCGGCCTGAGTTTGAGAACACCACCAAGCAGTCGCTGGGGCCGAGCAACGAGGCGCTCATGATTTGCATGTGGCCATCGCTATGTGAGATGGTGTGAAAACCCAGGCGGAAAAATTTGTGCTGTGCGTCTTGTGCCACGATGCCTGAGTTACCCACACCAAAAAATTCCAGGCGTTTGCCTTTTTTATGGGTGAGTGCGATGGCCTCAGCGGCTTTGTCGATAGCGGCGGATGATGCGTCGTTGCGGTATTTCAAAAACGCAGTGACCGTGTTGTCAATGACTTTGACCAGCACATCGTTGCTGCTGTCTTGCGCGCCTACGTTTCGGTGGATGAAGGGTACGCCTTCGCTGATGCTGCCTGCGAGCTTGAGCTTAAAATCGCTGAGACCTTTGTAGCCCATGCTTCTGCAAAAGCGCACCACAGTGGGTTTGCTCACTTGGGCGCGTTCTGCCAAGTCTGCGACGGGTGAACTGGCAAAACTGCGCGGGTCGCTCAACAATAACTTTCCTACCCGTTGCTCGGCGGGTGCCAATGACTGCAAGGTAGACTGGATTCGGTCAAGCATGGTTGTAACTGAATTAAATTGATTTTTAAATTTTAATGTAATTAAGTTACATGGCAAGCGCTATTTGTCATTCGAAGCAATGTGTTGTTAAAAATTCAATGGATGAGCCACAGACCAAGCGTGTGCTTCACTCCAAGAGGGTGGTACGCAGCCCTTTTCTTGGACACACAAACTGGCGCTGGCAATGGCATGCCGCAAGAGTTGCTCAAGCATTGCCTGACTGCTGAGGTCTAGGTTCTGATTGAGCAAGGCAACGAGCAAGCCAGCTAAAAAACTGTCTCCTGCACCCACCGTATCGGCAATAGCCAGTTTCGTGCTTTCACGTCCAAAGCACAGCAAGCCATTGGCAGACATCAGCCACGCACCGTGTTCACCCAATGTCAGGGCTAAGAGCTGCGCAGAGGTTTGTCGTAGCAATTGCTGAGCACTCTCAACGGGGGAGGTTCCATCTAATCCGAGATGTACCAAATCTTCATCACTGACCTTGATGATGTCAGCCACGGCTAAAGCCTTTTGAATGGCTGCGCGGTAGCTTGGTAAGTCAGGCATCACCGATGGGCGAAGGTTGGCGTCGACCACCACCCAGTGACCGGCCTGCTTTTGAGTGCTCAGCCATGGCAAGTAATGGTCTTGGTCGCGTGCATCAAGGGCAAGTGCGCCTGTGCAAACCATCTTGAGTTCTGGGAGTTGATTGCAACTGTCTTGTAACGATGTTGCGGTGATTTTTCGATCAGCTACACCTTCGCGGTAGAAGGCGTAATCGGGGTGTCCTGTTTCGTCTAAGTTGACCACAGCCAGCGAGGTGACTTCCTGTACGGGTGCAGGCTGAGCAAGGGCGACGCCATCTTGTTCGAGTTGCTGGGCTAGCAAACGGCCAAAGCGGTCTGACGACAGAGGGTTGAGATACATCGCCCCTACACCTTGGCGAGACAGTGCGCGTGCCAAGTTGTACACCGCCCCCCCCAAACATGGCGTGAAGGTTCCATCAGGACTGGCAATGAGGTCAATCAATGCCTCACCCGCGAGCGCAATATGAATCGGCTTAGTCATTGGTTTTCACACGTAGCGTGAGCAATGCCGCAATGCCCAAGAAGCAACCAGCCAATTGAATGACGTGTCTTGGGTCGCTGCCCAACAAACTGTCGTAATACAGCGGCAATGTGAGCATTTGAATGATCATGGGCAAGACAATGAACATGTTGAAAATGCCCATGTACACACCAGCGCGTTCAGGTGGGATGCTGCGGGCCAACATGATGTATGGGTTGCCCATGATGCTGGCCCATGCCAAGCCAATGCCCAGCATAGGTACGAATAGCAATGTTGTGTCTTGGATGTTTGGCAAACACCACATGCCAACGCCAGCGAGCGACAAACAGACAGCATGGACGACCTTGGGGCCAAAGCGTCGTGTCACTGGAATGAGCGCGAAAGCCGCCACAAAAGCTACAAAGTTGTAGAAGCCACCAATTTGCCCGTTCAGCAACCCTGCATCACGAAAGCCTTGTGACGAGGCATCCGATGTGTCAAACACAGACTTGGCGACAGAGGGCACGATGTAAATCCAGTAGCACATCATGCCGTACCACTGGAACAACTTCATCCACCAAAGTTGGCGCATGGCTTGGGGCATGTCGCGCACAGCTTCCACAATTTCGGTCAGCGTGGCTTTGATACCGGTAGGCTTGGCCAAGATGGCCTCACGCTCTTGGGTTGTCAATGGCAGTTCAGGGGTTGAATGCACAGACCACCACACTGTCGTCAATGAGAGGACGGAGCCAATCAAAAATGCAATGACTGTGATGTGTGGAATATTGCTTTCATTCACGGCATCTTTGTTCAGGCCAAACCAGAACAAGAGCGAGGGGGTGAGATAGGCCAAGGTTTGAGCCAGACCAGTGAATGCGCTTTGGGTCAAAAAGCCCAATGAGTGTTGGTTGGTGTTGAGCCGATCACTCACATAGGCGCGGTAAGGCTCCATGGTCACGTTGTTGGCGGCATCCAAAATCCATAACAAGCTCGCAGCAAACCACAAGGTGGGGCTGAATGGCATGAACAGCAAACAAATGCTGCACAAGATTGCGCCAATCATGAAGTACGGGGTGCGACGCCCCCACTTGCTGATGGTGCGGTCACTCATCGCGCCAACGATGGGTTGCACCAGGAGACCTGTCATTGGGCCTGCCAGCCATAGCAAAGGCAAACTTGCCTCGTCAGCACCCAAGTATTTGTAAATGGGGCTCATATTGGCTTGTTGCAGACCAAAGCTGTATTGGATTCCGAAGAATCCAAAGTTCATGCTGAGGATTTGCCAAAACGACAGATGCGGTTTGAGGTGTGTGCTCATTTTTTTAGCCAAACGGCTGAGTAGGGTTCGAGCTGCAAACCTTGCAGATCGAGGGCCTTGCCTGAAATTAAATCAGTGCCATGCGTCATGCAATTTTGCGTGATCGCTGGTGCTAACGACAAGGTTTGGGTTTGTCCCGAGAAGTTGAATAAGCCGAGGGTATTGGCACCACGCTTCAAGCCCAGTACAGCACTTGTGCCGGTGTTCCAAATGCTCAGCGTGTGTGTGGCGTTCAAGCTGTGGTGCTGTTTTTTGGCTCGGATGAAGGTGCGCAAAGCTGCGTAAATTTGACCTTGTACCGTCGACGTGTCATGGCGATTGGCAAAACCCTGTTCATCAAACATGGGGCGATGCAACTCACGGCCATCGGGGCCTTGACGCTGAGCAATCTCCTGTTCTGAGGTGTTGCCTTGGCCCCATTCGTCGCCCATATAAATCAGCGGCAAGCCGCCGACAAACAGGGACAAGGCTTGCATCATCACCAAGCGTGATTTGGCAGCTTCTTGTTCTGCAGGTGTTTGTGCCGAGGTTAAACCCACCAAAGCTGCGGCCATGCCGTTGGTGCCGTGCACCACTGTGGGGTCGCTCGCTTGGAAAGCCGCGCCTTGCGCGTAGCTGCCAGCTACTTCGCCTGCAAAGAATTTCGATGCATGCAACAGGCGTGCGCGTTGGTCAGCGCCGCGTGCATCCATCTCGGGGCGCAACACATTCCAGCCAATGTCGTCATGACAGCGCACATAGGTCATCCATGCGCAGCCATCGGGCAGGGCAGGGGTGTGAGACAGCACGTCTTGAATGATTTGTGTGTTCTCTTCAGCCAGTGCCACCCAGCTTGCAGACATGAGGCTGGAGTGATAGGCCACATGGCACTCTGGACCTTGGGTTTCACCAAGACCAAAGTAGGGCGGCAAATCTTGCGTGGGCATGATGGCCTCGGCCTTGAGCAACACGCCGGGTGCGGCAATGTTGGTCAGGCTGCGCATGGCTTGCAAAATCCAATGCACTTCGGGTTGATTCATGCAATTGGTGCCTGGGCGCTTCCACAAGAAACCTGTGGAATCCAAGCGGAAAGCTTCCACGCCTAAGTTGGCCAAACGCAAGAGTGATTGAACCATCTCTGCAAACACGTCGGGCTGGGTGTAGTTCAAATCCCATTGGTAGGGGTAGAACGTGGTCCATGCCCAAGCCTTCACTTCAGGAATGAAGGTGAAGTTGCCAGGGGCTGTGTTGGGGAAAATTTGAACCAGATTTTTTTCATGCGCAGCCACTTCCTCGGGTGTCTGTGCCCAATGGAAATACGACTGGTAGTGGGCATCACCTGCACGCGCTTTCAACGCCCATTCGTGTTCGTGTGAAACGTGGTTCAACACAAAGTCACTGCACAGGCTGATGCCTGCAGCACGCAACTCCTTGGTGAGTGTTTGCAAATCTTGGTTGGTGCCCAGCGCTGGATCAACTTCGTCATAGCTGGCTACGGCAAACCCACCATCGTTGGGCGGCGTGCCGGGCTTTAAGAAGGGTAGCAAGTGCAAGTAGGTCACGCCCAACTCTTGCAGATGGGCAATGCGTTGACGCACGCCAGACAAGTTACCCGCAAACTTATCAACGTAGGCGCAATAGCCCAATGAACCATTCAAATGCCAGTTGGGTTGCGAAGCGCGCTTCACATCTAAAGCCCACAAATCGTCGGGGCGAGATAGCGCGAGTTTGACTGCCTGAGCAACCACTTGGCTCAGCCAGTCAGAGAAATTGTCGTGGCAGCCATACAGACGTGCGAGTCTGTCCTGCAGCACAGGGAATTCGGTTGTCAAGCGTTCACGCAACACAGCTGCGCGAGCGGCGGGGGCTTGGTCAAGCAGCTCAGAAATACGAGCTGGAAGATGAGCCTGTCCGTCAGCGACGGGGCAATCTTCGGTAAGAGACATGATGTTCACAATTCGGTAAGAGATGCGCTGAACCTTTTGGGTTCAGCGCAGTTGATTCTCAAGTGAAGTACCCAAGACATTTGCATGTCTTGGGTTTGAGAGAAGTACTTAGAACTCGTACTTCAAAGTTGCTTTTGCGCTACGGCCAGCAAGTGCACGAGCAGCATGGCCGTCACCTTCAACTTCTGTGTATGCCAGCTTGTTGAATGCGTTATTCACGCTGAAGATGGCAGAAGTTTGCTTGTTGATGCGATAGTTCGCAAACAAGTTGGTGATCATGTAGCCATCCATGGTGATGGTGTTTGCATCATCGCCAAAGGACTTGGTTGAGCCAATGAATGCAGCGCCGTACTCGAGGTCGCCAGTGCGATATGAGGGTGACAATGCATACACCACATCAGCTTGACGACGTGGCTTCTTACCCACTTCAGCTGCGTTCAAAGATTTTGTGATCTTTGCGTCTGTGATGGTTGCACCAGCGCCCAAGCGGAATCCACCTGAGCGGTAGCTAGCTTCCAGTTCGAAACCCTTCGCGTCATAGCTGTTGGTCGTGAACTTTTGGGTGGTTGCTTCAAAGTTTGACTCGTCGGTCTGTGCCATGAAGTAAGTGCCGAACAAGTTCCAGTTGCCTTGACGGTGTTTCACGCCAAACTCTTGCTGCTTCAAGCGGTTGAATGACACGGGCTTGCTGCCATTCAAAGCGCCACGTGTGCCGTACATGTTGCGGTCTGCTGCAAAGTTGTAGCCATCGCTGATGCGGCCATACAAAGATGTGTCTTTTGTCAGAGCATAGTTAGCGCCAGCAGAAGAGGACAGTTTGTTTTGCTTGTAGTTGACAGTGTCAGCTGAGCCAGCATCCCACGAAGCTGCAGAAAGTGCGGTTGCGTTGGTTGGCGTAGTGCCTTTGAAGGTTTGACCTGTTGCGGACATTTCGTTTTTACGAACGCTACCTTCAACAGTCAACTTGTCTTTTTCCCAGCTCAAAGCAGCATAAGGTGCTGTTACGTTGTACTTGACGTCGTAAGTACGTGCGCAGCAGTTGCCCCATGTGTTCCAGCCACTTGAAACGGGTGCTGAGTAGGTGCCATCGGTGCCAACTGTGTACTGGTTCCAGAACCATGTTTGACCCAAGTTTTGTGAACCTGTGAACAAACCACCGGTGAATACAGACTTGCCACCGTTCATGTCAAAGGACTTAGATGCCTTCAAGTCGTTGAACATGTTGTCCATGTTGTCCAGTGACGTGTTGAACATCGTGCCTGTGAATGCACCGCCTGCACCGTTGCCGTTGTCAGCAGGGAACATGGCAATAAAGCGACCACTGTTCGCGCTCTTGCGCATTTTCTCTTCAACGGTCCAGCCATTCTCAAGGTTCAACTTGGCTTCCAAGCCGATAGAGCGGCTTGTGACGTGCAAGCCGTTCGCTGGATTGCTCGTGACTTGGTTGCCATTGCGGTCGATGGTTGTGTCACGAGTGATGTTTGGATTGATGAAGTACGCGTTGCGTGGGTCAACACCTGCGATCGTTTGAATGCTTCCATTCGAGAGGCGTGTCGGCACTGGCATGTTGCTTGGCGTTTTGTCGTCCAAGTTTTTGAAGTTCACGCGAACATAGCTGCCTTTGTCAAACTCTTTGGTCACGCTGGCTTTGAATTGGCCACCATCTTGTGAGTTGAAGCCAGTTTTGAAAGGACCGCCTTCGCCTTGACGGGTGAAGCCGCCCACGTTGAAGTAAGTGTCCGCGCCCAATGCGCTGCCAAAGTTGAAATCGTAGCGATTCAGACGTGAGCCCACACCAGTTGTCACGCCAACGGCGTTACCGACATCGCGACCTGATTTGCTGACGAAGTTAACGATCGCACCTGGTGCATTGCTGGCCAAGGTAGATGCGCTACCACCACGAACCACTTCTACGCGATCGGTTGTGAAGTCAGTACGCAGGAATTGATCAGGTGTGCCGAATGCGATGTCACCAAACAGCAAAATTGGCAAGCCATCTTCTTGCATTTGCACATAGCGGCTACCGCCTGCAGACACAGGTGCACCACGAACGGTGATGTTGGCGTTACCTTCGCCGCCTGATGATTCAGCTCGGATACCAGGAACTGAGCGCAAGATTTCCGCTGCGCTAGTTGCACCGCTACGCATGATGGCTTCTTCGCCAACGGAAGTAACAGAGTCGCTTGACTTCATCTTTGTACGGCCTGTTGGGGAGGCTGTCACAACGACTTCATCAAGGTTTAAGTTTTGGGCATACACAGCACCAATTTGCATGGCTGCCAGTGAGGCTGCTACTGCAATCGTTTTTGGACTGATAGTCTTTTTGTTTGTTTTCACAAACGTCTCCTTAACAAGTTGATAAAACCCCAGATTTGCTTGTGCTTCAAGCGCTCTGGATGGATGACTCTTTGTCGTGCCTTGGATGCATTGCAATGAGTGATGTGAATTTTGTTTTCATTTGCAAACGTTTGCAACAATATTTGAGGTGATTTGCTTGTTGTAAATAAATGTGCAATCTCTAAAGATTGTTTAAGTCTTTGATTTTTCTTGTAAAACCATTGAAAACTGGGACTTTCCCTAGTGTCATCAAGGTGCAACAAATTATTTTTGTGAGTGAGGGTTTGTCCCAGTGTTTGGATAATTTTCTTGAAAATAGAATTGCAATCGTTTGCAAAGAGTCGCATGGCTCTATTGCGGCATTTGATAACCAGGAGCCACACACACATGAAAGACTACGCCAGTCAACAACGCAATCCAGGCAAGCATATTGTCGGATTGGGTCTGGTGGTTTTGTTGCACATCATCTTGTTTTGGGCGATCAGTTCTGGCTTGGCCAAGAAGTTCGTCAAAGTGATCAAGGGGCCAGTTGAGGCTCAGCTGATTGAAGATGCCAAGCCCGACATTCCACCGCCACCTCCACCGCCTCCACAAAAGAGTGCGCCCCCGCCACCTGAGTACGTGCCGCCCGTCGATATCGCGGTCAACGCTACTGCAGGTGCGAATGCGATTGCTGCTGTGTCGGCCGCGCCTGTGCGTATTGCACCTGTGATCAATGCCGCCGCAAGTTGCCCCAAGCCTGAATACCCAAGCGCATCGCGCCGCAATGAAGAAGAGGGCACGGTTCAGTTGCGCTTCTTGATTGGCACAGAAGGTCAAGTGATTGAGTCGCAAGTTGAGAAGAGCTCTGGCTTCACACGATTGGACGAGGCAGCCCGCATTGCCTTATCGCGTTGCCAGTTCAAGCCTGGCACGCTCAACGGCAAGGCCGAGCAAAGCTGGGCCAGCATGAAATACACATGGCGCTTGGAATAAGCGGCACATCAACAACCACCGAATTCAATAAATTTCTTAGGAGTCATTCATCATGATTAAACAACTCAAAACTCTCGCGCTAAGCGCTGGCCTGGTAGCAGGTTTGCTGTTTGGCATGGTCGGCCAAGCGCAAGCAGCCAAAGACAAAGTCCCTGCCGCTGCACCAGCAGCTACAGAAGTGGCCGCACCTGCGCCTGTCGCAGCACCTGCGCCAGCACCCGCTGCAGCAGCTCACGCAGGCGAAGAAAACCCATATGGCTTGAGCGCTTTGTGGGCGCAAGGCGACGTGGTGGCCAAGGGCACTTTGCTGATCTTGGTGATCATGAGCATGGGTAGCTGGTATGTGATCTTCACGAAGTACTTTGAGCAAGCCAAGATTGGCCGCTTTGCCAAAGAAGCGCAAGAAAGCTTTTGGACTGCAGGCAATGTGCGCCAAGGTGCAGACACATTGGCCGAAGACAGCCCATTCCGCTTCATCGCTGAAAAAGGTTTGGAAGGCGCAAGCAAGCACACAGGTATGTTGGGTGCGATCAACTTCAACGACTGGGTGACTATGAGCATTCAGCGCGCCATCAACAACGTGCAAAGTCGCATGCAAGATGGTTTGGCTT
>JACCEA011206630.1_pt1 | contig 17073 bp, 16 predicted proteins | sample 7449851 | NCBI WGS metagenome assembly JACCEA01 (sample SAMN15323453, study PRJNA562643) | freshwater metagenome | isolation source: river surface water | place: USA:Blue River Watershed | collected 2017-08-18 | reverse complement strand
TGCATCTAATAAAGTAAATGCAAATGCGCAAGGAATGTCTAAAGTAGGTGATGGTAAATTTATGTTAAAACCAGGTTCAGGAAGTGAAGTTAAAATTAATGTTAGTGCAACTATGCCTGATGGTAAAACAATGTCAAGTGCACAAGTTTTCAGAATTAAAGGTTTACCTGCACCAACTGGAAAAGTGGGTGGTTTAGATAAGAACAAAGGTCCAAAAAGTAATTTAGAAGTTTGTTCTGTTACAGCAGCTATGGAAGATTTTGATTTCCCTGTAACTGTTAATGTAACACAATTTAATATTAAAGTACCTGGGCAACCTACTGTTGTAGTTTCTGGAAATAAAATGGATTCAAGAGCCAGAGCTGCAATAGCTAAGGCCTCTAAAGGAGATATTGTTATAATTTCTGAAATTAAAGCAAGTTTCGTTGGTATTGATCAAGTTGCAAAACGTGTTTCACCTTGTACTTACGAAATACAATAATTTAAAATAATTTGTGTTTATTCATTAAACCAAATAAAAAATAAATAGAATGAATTGGAGAAATAGTATTGCAATTTTAGTTTTAGGATTATGTTCTACTACTTTTGCACAGTCAAATTTATTAAATGCAAAAACTCCTGACCAAATAGGAAAAAAGACGGAGGCTGAATTAAGTGCAGATAATGATAAACCGCTACCTTACGGTTATGTTCATGATAGAGATATCTTGATGGGAAAACGTATTTGGGAAGTTATTGATCTCGATGAAAGAGTGAATTTTCCACTTTATTTTCCTGTTGAAGGAGATGTAATGACATCTCCTGATAGAAGACCTCTTTATAATGTACTAGTAAAAGGAATTAAAGATGGTACTATTACTGAAGTGTATGACTCAAGTTATTTTACTACTAAAAAAACTTTAAAAGACATCGAAGCTTCATTGTTTAAAGTTGATACTACTGATGTAGGTCGTGAACAAATGAACGAAGATATTGAGGCTTACAGAAAAGGTACTAAAAAGATTTCTGAAGAGTATATCAGAAAAACTGAAATTGAAGCTTACAACGTAGATGCTTATAAAATTGTTGGTTATTGGTATTTCGATAAAAGACAAGGCGAATTAAAATACCGTTTATTAGGTATTTGTCCTGTTGTACCAGATGTTTATGAAATGGATAATCCTAACCCAGAAATGGTTGAATTATTTTGGGTTTATTTCCCATCAGCAAGAGATATTCTACATGAAGCAAAAGCTTTTAATAACAGAAATTCTGCTATGCCTTTTACTTTCGATCATTTGTTAAATGCTCGTCGTTTTAATGGTATGATTTATTTAGAAGAGAATGTATATGGTGATCGTATGATAAAAGATTACATGAAGGAAAATTCTCAAATGCAATTATTAGAATCTGATCGTGTTAAAGAGAAGATTCGTGATTTTGAACAAGACATGTGGAATTATTAATAGTATTTCTCCAATTTCATTTAAAAAACTCTTACCATTTGGTAAGAGTTTTTTAATTTTACACCATGATAGATTTTATAATCGTTGGAAATGGTTTAGCCGGAATTTCATTTGCTGAAATTGCTTTGCAAAACAATAAATCAATTTTTGTTTTTGATAACAATTCGCAACCTTCTTCTCGTGTTGCTGGTGGATTATATAACCCAGTAGTTTTAAAAAGATTCAGTGAAGTATGGAAAGCAAAGGAACAAATTGATTTTGCTTTCCCTTTATACCATAAAATTCAATCCAAATTGAATGTAGTCTTCGATTTTGAATTGCCAATTCTTCGAAAATTGTATTCGGTTGAAGAGCAAAATAATTGGTTTCAAGCTGCAGATAAGCCAAATTTAGCTCCTTTTTTAGATGCTAAATTAGTCACAACTTCTTATGAAAATATTGCTTCTCCATTTAACTATGGAAAAGTCAATCATACCGGTTATTTAGAAATCTCAACTTTAATTGAAGCTTATACTAAATATTTGCAAGGCATAAATTGTTTTTCTAATGAAGGTTTTAACTATGCTAAAATCGAATTTTTAGAATACGGAATTCAATATAAAGACATAAAAGCTAAACACATCATTTTTGCAGAAGGTTTTGGATTACATGCCAATCCTTATTTTAATGATTTGCCTTTGGATGGAACCAAAGGTGAATTACTGATCATCAAAGCACCCAATTTAGATTTAGATGTGGTGATAAAATCAAGTGTATTTATACTTCCAATTGGAAATGATTTGTATAAAGTCGGGGCTACTTATGATTGGAAAGACAAAACGAATACTCCAACAGAGGAAGGAAAACAGGAATTAATCGAAAAATTATCCGAATTAATATCATGCGATTTTGAAGTTGTGAAGCATTTTGCAGGTGTTCGTCCTACAGTTAAAGATAGAAGACCATTAGTTGGTACTCACCCAGAAAATTCTCATTTGCATGTTTTAAATGGTTTAGGAACTCGAGGTGTAATGCTCGGACCTTATTTGGCTAATGAGTTATTTCAGCATATAGAAAAAAACATTCCTTTAGAAAAGGAAATTGATATAATAAGATGCTATAAAAAAAACCGAAACTAATTTGTTTCGGTTTTTTAATTATCTAAGTGTGGCTTTCTTTTCGCCCTTGTGTTGTTTCCAATCTTTGTCGTAACTCATGAACAGATTTATCCATATATTTCTAGATAATCTCATAATTACCGGCATAAATACTATTAAAGTAATGATTATTGCGATAAAATTGTTTACCAAATTCTTTTCTCCAACAAAGAAATAAGTGATAATAAATGCAGCTATGCCAAACGCAATTCCTAAGGCATAACTTACATACATAGCCCCATAAAAAAATGAGGGTTCAATTTTATATTTAGTTCCACAATGACTACAATTTTCATGCATTTTGTACACATTTAGAACATTATACGGATTTTTGTCTAAATACATGCTTTCTTCATGGCAAGTTGGACAACTTCCTGTTAAAATACTATTTAATTTGGATCCTTTTTTTAACATTTGCAAAATATTTTACACAAAGGTACAATAACTAACAATTCTTTGTGTAACAATTGTAACAATCAATATGCTAAACATACATAATTTATCGGTTTCATTTGGTGGAACCTATCTTTTTGAAGAAGTAACTTTTAGATTAGGTTCTGGTGACAGAGTAGGTCTTGTTGGGAAAAATGGTGCAGGAAAATCAACCATGTTGAAAATGCTTGCGGGTGATTTTAAACCAGACAGTGGAACTATTGCAACTGAAAAAGAAGTAAAAATCGGATTTCTTCGTCAGGATATTGATTTTGTTAAAGGAAGAACGGTTTTAGAAGAAGCTTATATGGCTTTTGAAGAAATCAAACGTGCCGAATTCCGAATTGATGAAATCAATCACCAATTAGTTACTCGTACCGATTATGAAAGTCAGGAATATTCCGATTTGATTGAAGAATTAAGTGATGTTACACACCATTATGAAGTTCTAGGAGGTTACAATTATGTAGGTGATACTGAAAAGATTCTGTTAGGGTTAGGTTTCAAAAGAGAAGATTTCGATAGCCAAACCGATACTTTCTCTGGAGGATGGAGAATGCGTATTGAATTAGCAAAATTATTATTACAATCTAACGATATTTTGCTTTTAGATGAGCCTACGAACCACTTGGATATTGAAAGTATTATTTGGTTAGAAGGATTTTTACGAAATTTCCCTGGAGTTGTGGTAATCGTTTCGCACGATAAAATGTTTTTGGATAATGTAACAAATCGTACGATTGAAATCTCATTAGGAAAAGCTTACGATTTTAGTAAACCGTATTCGGAATATTTAGTGTTGCGTCAGGAAATTCGAGAAAAGCAATTGGCAACTCAGAAAAATCAAGCCAAAAAAATTGAAGAAACTGAAAAGTTAATCGAGAAATTTAGAGCCAAAGCTTCTAAAGCATCGATGGCGCAATCGTTGATTAAAAAATTAGATAAAGTAGAACGAATTGAAGTGGATGAAGACGATAATTCGGTGATGAATATTTCATTTCCAGTTTCGCAAACGCCAGGAAGAGTAGTGGTAGAGGCGGAACACGTTACCAAAGCGTATGGCGATAAAGTAATCTTAAAAGATATTTCGCTTTTAGTAGAACGTGGAAGTAAAGTAGCATTTGTTGGGCAAAACGGTCAAGGAAAATCTACGTTTATGAAAGCAATCGTAAACGAATTTGAATACGAAGGAACCATAAAACTCGGACACAATGTGCAATTAGGGTATTTTGCTCAAAATCAAGCAGAATATTTAGATGGAGAAAAAACATTGTTAGATACAATGTTAGAAGCCGCAACCGATACGAATCGTTCAAAAGTGCGTGATATGTTGGGAGCGTTTTTATTCCGTGGTGATGAAGTAGAGAAGAAAGTTAAAGTACTTTCGGGAGGAGAGCGAAATCGTTTGGCGCTTTGTAAATTGCTTTTACAACCGATTAATGTCTTAGTAATGGATGAACCAACAAATCACTTGGATATTAAGTCTAAAAACGTTTTAAAAGCCGCTTTACAGCAATTTGAAGGAACATTGTTGTTAGTGTCTCACGATCGTGATTTCTTGCAAGGAATGTCAAATATAGTATACGAATTCAAAGATCAAAAAATCAGAGAATATTTAGGCGATATCAATTTCTTCTTAGAACAGAAAAACGCTATGAATATGCGTGAAATTGAAAAGAAAGATGTCGTAGTGAATGCACAATCTCAAAATGCGAAAGCTGTAAAAAGCATCTCATACGAAGATCAAAAGAAAGCGAAAGCATTACAAAACAAGCTGAGTAAAATCGAAAGTCAAATTCAGCAATTAGAAAAAGCCATTCAAGCCGATGATAAAGCACTGGCTTCAAACTACGATAAACATATCGAAGATGCTACGTTTTTTGCAGCTTACGAAAAAAAGAAAAAAGAGTTGGAACAACTTTTAGAAGATTGGGAAATAGTTCAGCTAGAAATTGAAGAATTGAATAGTTAATTACAGAACCACAAATTATAGCAATTCAAAAGTAAACAAGCAATCGCAATAATAACTATAATTATTGCGATTTTATTTTTTCTAATAAATTTTGTGAACGCTAACTTCATATTTTTAATTGTTTTATGAAATAAATATCAAGCTATCTTCTTTCATTTAAAATACGATTTTTTTCGTATTTTTAGAATTGAATAGTGGGCAGCCTTTCATTTATTCTCTTCATTTTTTCTTCTAACGTCAATACGAATTTTTGATGACTTTCCGTATTCGGATTAAACGGACGATGTTGCAATCCTTTTTGAATAGAGCAAATCTCATTCATCAATCCAAACACCGATTCAGAAATATAATTTTCAAAGAATTGAATCCAAATATAATCGATTGCAGTTTGATTCGGATGCAACATATCTTCAGCGTAAAAACGATAATCACGCAATTCGTCCATCATAATTTCGTAAGATGGGAAATAGATGATGTGTGATTTGTGATTTGTGATTGTTTTGTGAATTGCTGCAATCAAATGCGCTTTACTTAGCGTGTTTTCTGTAAATCCATCTTTTATATGGCGTACAGGAGAAACCGTAAAAATAAAATTGCAGTTTGGATTCACCGAATGAATTAATGAAATAATACTTTGTAAACTTTCTTCGGTTTGATGAATCGACAAAAATTCTTTTGTAAACTGCTTTTGAGGGACTTTGTGACAGTTGGCGACAATTTCGTTTGTTTCTATATTTCGATACACCCACGACGTTCCTAGCGTAATTATAATGTGTGTTGAATCGTTTAATTGTTTATTTGTGGAACGGATTATATCGTTTAAAGATTCTAAAAAGGCATCTTTATCCAAATTTGACAGTTCCGAATGTACTTCATAGCAATGCCATAAATCGTTATGAAAGAAAATATCGTTTTCGGTAAAAGTTCTATTTTCAACAGCGCGACGGATTAACTTTTCTAAAGAAACCGCATTAAAAATAATTCCAAACGGATTGGTAGTAGCTTGAAATTTAAAATAATCAAACTTTTTACCCATATTTTCCGCAAAACACGAACCCAATAACATAACTTTCGAATCGTAATCGATTGGAAAATTGCTTTTTTGAACGGGTATTTTGGTGGTGAATTGCAAATCAGTTGGGTTTAAAGTCCAAATTTAAACTACTTTTTACAAAAAACGAGTATTTTTACTCAAGATTTAATACCATACAAATGATTGAAAAAGAATATATCGAACCTAATGAAGGTTTTTCTCAAATGGTTGTAGTAAAAACAGGAAATTTTAAAACACTTTACATTTCTGGACAAATAGGTGATGGTGCAAATTTAGAAGCACAAACCATTGCCACTTTTCAAAATTTAGAAAAGCAACTTACAAATTGCAATGCGAGTTTTAAAGATGTAGTAAAAATGAATTCGTACATCGTAAATTTTAACCCTGAAATTGATTTGCCTATTTTCAGAAAAGTTAGAAAGGAATTTCTAGGAAATGAAAATTATCCAGCAAGCACTTTAGTAGGCGTAGAAAATTTAGGCAGAAAAGAATGGTTGATTGAGATTGAAGCAATTGCAGTAGTAGAATAAAAAAATCCCGATAAGGTTTGAAGTTTATCGGGATTTGTATTTTTAGGATGTTAATTTTTAATTATAAAAATACTGAGCCGTTGAATTATTATCACTATTGTTAAAATCAATATAAGTTTCTGTAGCTGGCATGTTATTACCGTTATAAGTATATGTTGATCTTTCTTCAAGTGTATTATCAATTGAGAAATCTAAAGAATTATTAACTATTCCAGGATAACCTCTTGTGTATTTTGGTGTTCCAATAGCAATCTTAGAAAAGCCAGTTACGTCAGCAAATGGACTTACTTTATTGTCAAATGTAGACTCTTCGACCCAGCTTATTTCAAAAGCTGTTCCTGGATTTTCAGTAATTTCTTTTTTGTATGGTTGATTTCCATTAAAATAAATTGTTCCAGAAGCTATTGTGGTGCTATTTGCTGTTGTTGTAAATGAAACGGTTCCATTTGAGTTATAAATAAAGTTGTCAGTTTCTACATCTCCATATTCATCTGTTCTGATTGATTTAATTAATCTGTTGTTTGAATCATACTCGTAAATAATAACTTCTTCAAAACTATCAATCCCATCATCAAAAAAATATTCTTCTTTAGTTATTAAATCTCCAGTGTAAGTATATATGGTTTCATCTCTATCATCTAAATCCGAATATTGTCTTGTTATTTTATTTCCGTTATATTCAAATCGAATTGTTTCAACAGTTCCGTCGTCATAAGTTTCGATTATTTTTGTTAGTAATGTTCCTGATGCATTATTCGAATCATCTTCACTTGAGCAAGAAGTTAAAGTAAGTGCGATTGCACTAAAAAAGTAAAATAGTTTTTTCATTTTTTTGTTAGTTAATTAGTCGGCAATATAGAAAAAAACCTACAAAGATTTTGTGTCGATGTAGGTTTTTAAATAATTTAGAATCTTTCTATTTATTATTTTAAAAATTCAACCGCTTTCTTAATAGCTTCATTAATTCCACCAACATTTTTCCCTTTTCCTGAAGCAAAGAATGGTTGTCCACCACCATTTCCGTCGATTAGTTTTCCTAATTCTCTAATGACGTTTCCAGCGTTTAATCCTTTTTCAGCGACTAATTCTTTAGAAATATAGCAATGAATATTTGGAGCATTATCTTCTATCGAAGCTAAGAATACAAACGTATTTGGTTTAGAAGTTCCAATAGCTTGTGCTAAATCTTTAGTTGAACTCATAGATAAATCTACTTGTTTTGCTAAAAATTGAATGCCGTTGATTTCTTGGAAATCAGCAATCAACGTATTTTTTAATTCTTCGATTTTTTCTTTAACTAATTGCTCTAATTGTTTTTTCAATTTCGCATTGTCATCTTGTAATGAAGCCACCGATTTTAAAACATCTTGTGGGTTTTTCAATACTTCTTTGATTTCCGCCAACGTATTTTCCTGGTTCTTGTAAAAATCTTTCACCGCATCACCTGTAATCGCCTCAATACGACGAATTCCAGCAGCAACAGCTCCTTCTGAAACAATTTTGAAATGCCAAATATCAGCCGTGTTTTTCACGTGAATTCCACCACATAATTCTTTGCTGTCTCCAAATTCAATCATACGAACATTGTCGCCATATTTTTCTCCAAATAAAGCCATCGCACCTTGTGCCATCGCTTGTTGGATTGGAATATTTCTATGTTCTACTAATTGCAATTGCTCTTCAATTCTAGCATTTACAAAAGCTTCTACTTGACGCAATTCTTCATCTGTTACTTTAGAAAAATGCGAGAAGTCAAAACGTAAGTAATTTGGGTTTACCAATGAACCTTTTTGTTCTACATGGGTTCCTAAAATGCTTCTCAAAGCCAAATGCATCAAATGCGTAGCCGAGTGATTTTTAGAAGTCGAAGTTCTTAAATCAGTATTTACTTTGGCAACAAATCCAGCTTCAACATTTTCAGGAAGTTGTTTGGCAAAATGTAAGATTAAGTTGTTTTCTTTTTTCGTATCAATAATTTCAATCGTTTCGTTAGCAGAAACTAACGTTCCTTTGTCACCCACTTGTCCACCACCTTCTGGATAGAACGGAGTAGCATCTAAAACAATTTGGTATAAAACACCATCTTTTTTAGAATCTACTTTACGAATTCTAGTGATTTTAACGTTATTTTCCGTTTGGTCATACCCAACGAACGTTTCTACATTTCCATCAATTAAAACTTTCCAATCGTCAGTCGTAACTTCCGAAGCCGCACGAGAACGCGCTTTTTGTTTTTGTAATTCCGTTTCGAATTCGGTTTCATTAAACGAATAGCCTTTTTCTTTTAAAATTAAAGCGGTTAAGTCTTTCGGGAAACCAAAAGTATCGTACAATTCGAATACTTTTTCACCCGAAACTTCTTTCCCAGATGTTTCAGCAACTACTTTATCTAATAATTGTAATCCTTGTTCCAAAGTTCTTAAGAAAGATGCTTCTTCTTCGCGAATTACATTGGTAACCAATTGTTGTTGCGATTTAATCTCTGGGAAAAATTCGCCCATTTGATTCGCTAAAACTTCCACTAATTTATTGATGAAAGGTTCTTTTGTTCCTAAAAACGTAAATCCGTAACGAATCGCACGACGTAAAATTCTACGAATTACATAACCAGCACCTGTATTCGAAGGCAATTGACCGTCAGCAATAGCAAAAGCTACCGCACGAACGTGGTCTACAATTACACGAATCGCAATGTTCGTTTTGTTTTGTTCTTCTGATATGTTTTTAACTTCGTTTGAAGTGTATTTTAATCCTGTAATTTCTTCAACTTTTGCGATAAGCGGCGTGAAAACATCCGTATCATAATTTGAAGTTACGTTTTGCATCGCCATACACAAACGCTCAAATCCCATTCCGGTATCTACGTGTTGTGCTGGTAATTTTTCTAACGAACCATCGGCTTTACGGTTGAATTCCATAAATACGTTGTTCCAAATTTCCACTACTTGCGGATGATCAGCATTTACTAAATCTCTTCCTGAAACTTTAGCTCTTTCTTCATTTGAACGTAAATCGATATGAATTTCCGAACATGGACCACACGGACCTTGGTCGCCCATTTCCCAGAAGTTGTCTTTTTTATTTCCTAAAATGATGCGGTCTTCCGAAACGTATTGTTTCCAAATATCAAATGCTTCTTGGTCAAACGGAACGTTCTCTGCTGGATTTCCTTCAAAAACAGAAACGTATAAACGGTCTTTGTCTAACTTTAATACTTCAGTAAGAAATTCCCAAGCCCAAGCTAAGGCTTCTTTTTTGAAATAATCGCCAAACGACCAGTTTCCTAGCATTTCAAACATGGTGTGGTGATAGGTGTCAAAACCTACATCTTCTAAATCATTGTGTTTACCAGAAACACGAAGACATTTTTGAGTATCGGCAATTCTTGGACTTTTTGGAGTTCCATTGCCTAAAAAATATTCTTTGAATTGGGCCATTCCCGAGTTGTTGAACATCAAAGTTGGGTCGTCTTTTAAAACGATTGGCGCAGAAGGAACAATTAAGTGTTCTTTTGATTCAAAAAAATTCAGGTATGCTTTACGAATGTCTTGCGATTTCATTATCAATAATTTAGATCTGTTTTTATTTGTTTATTGTGAAAAGGAAACGAAGTAAAATGTTCAAAAAAGTAGCCCAACAAAAAATAAAATAGCTAAAGAATGAAACATTTCTTAAATTTGTTCGTATAACCTATGTCAATCAATAAATTTGGCACAAAAATAGTATATTTTCACATATGTCGAAGGTAAAATATTATTACGATTCAGAAAATTTAGCATACAAGCGCATTCTGCCTAAAAAGAGAAAGAAATTTGCTTACGTAATGCTTTTTTTATTGTCTTCGGCATTGTTTGGATTTTTGAGTTTTATCTTGTTGATTAATACCAGTTATTTCGAAACACCAAAAGACAAAATTCAAGCTAGAGAAATTGAAGCCTTGAAATTGAATTACACCGTTCTGAATAAAAAGCTGGATTTGATGGACGATGTATTGGAAGCTATAGAAAATAGAGATAATAATATTTATCGTATTTATTTTAACTCGACACCTATTTCAGAAGAAGAACGAAAAGCTGGATTTGGAGGCGTTAACCGATACAAAGATTTGCAAGGATATAATAATTCTGAGTTAATGGAAAACACTACAAAACGAGTTGATATATTAACAAAAGAATTGGTAATTCAATCGAAATCATTAGATGAAATTGTAGCTTTAGCCAAACAGAAAGAGAAGCTGTTAGCGGCAATTCCAGCAATTCAACCGGTTAAGAACGAAGATTTAAAACAAATGGCTTCGGGTTATGGTTATAGAAGTGATCCATTTACTAAAATTAGAAAATTCCATTACGGAATGGATTTCACAGCAAGAACTGGAACGCCAATTTACGCCACAGGTGATGGAGTAGTGTATAAAGCAGATGCTTCGTTGTCAGGTTATGGGAATCATATTGAAATTAATCACGGTTATGGCTACAAAACCTTGTATGCGCATTTGAGTAAATACAATTGTCGTCCTGGACAAAGAGTAAAACGTGGTGATATTATTGGTTATGTGGGAAGTACAGGAAGAAGTCAGGCACCGCATTTGCACTATGAAGTATTCAAAGGTAGTGAACGCGTAAATCCACTGAATTTCTATTACGGAAGTATTTCAGCAAAAGAATATATAGAAATTTCAAAATTAGCGAACCAAGAAAACCAATCGTTGGATTAACGATTTAAGATTGATGATTTCAGAAGCTTTAAACTTGTAATTGAATTTGAACTTGAACTTGAAAAATGCATTTAGAATTAGCACCAAATAAAAGATATTATAGTATTGGCGAAATAGCCAAGGCTTTTAACGTGAATGCGTCTTTGATTCGTTTTTGGGATAAAGAATTCGATATTCTAAAGCCAAAGAAAAATGCCAAAGGAAACCGCATGTTCACACCAGAAGACGTGAAGAATTTGCAATTGATTTATCATTTGGTAAAAGAGCGTGGATTTACCTTAGAAGGAGCCAAAACACATTTAAAAGAAGGTCAGAAAAAAACGCTAGATAAATTTGAAATTATCAGCAAATTAGAAACGATTAAAGCGCAATTGAATACAATAAAAAATCAACTATAAACAATTAATAAACTTTAAAATTTAAAAAACTATGAGAAAATTTTTGCCTTGGATAATAGCAGGAGGATTATTACTAATTATTGGATTTTGGTACATCAGTATTAAAAACGGAGCCGTTCGTGTAAATCAGGAAGTAAATAAAGAATGGGGAAATGTAGAAACTTCATACCAAAGAAGAAATGACCTTATTGGAAATTTAGTTAAAACGGTTCAAGGTTCGGCTGATTTTGAAAAATCTACTTTAGAAGCGGTAATCAAAGCGCGTTCTGAAGCAACTTCTGTAAAAATTGATCCAACGAATATGACGCCAGAACAATTAACACAATTCAATCAAGCACAAGGAAATTTAAATAGCTCTTTGTCAAGATTATTAGTTACTGTGGAACAATATCCAGATTTAAAAGCAAATCAAAATTTCTTGAAATTACAAGACGAGTTAGCTAGTACAGAAAACCAAATTTTGACAGCAAGAACACGTTTTAACGAATCGGTTCAAAAATACAACAACTACATTTTGGTTTTTCCTAACTCAATGTTCTTAGGAAACTACAAAGAAAAACCATATTTTGATGCAGTTGCAGGTGCAGAAAAACCATTTGATGTAGAATTTGATTTCAATAAAGAGAAAAAATAATGTCTAAAACAGAAGATTTCTTATCAAAAGCAGACGAACAAGAAATTGTTCAAGCGATTATTGAAGCGGAAAAAAACACTTCGGGAGAAATCAGAGTGCATTTAGAAGAACATACCCAAAAATCACCTCTTGACCGAGCTCAGGAGGTTTTTTTTGAACTCCACATGCACGAAACTCAAGACCGTAACGGAGTACTTTTTTATGTAGGTGTTTCGGATAAAAAGTTCGCTATCATTGGTGATGAAGGTATTGATAAAGTAGTGGAAGCTGATTTTTGGGATGGTACTAAAGATGTCGTGATTGCAAATTTCAAAGAAGGAAATTTCAAAAAAGGCTTGGTCGAAGGAATCCTAAAAGCTGGCGAACGATTAAAAAAATTTTTCCCTTATCAATCAGATGATACCAACGAATTGTCTAACGAAATCTCAAGAAGTTAATATGAAAAAGTTATTTTTATTTGTATTAGCTTTAAGCGGATTGATGGCTCAAGCTCAGTTTGATATTCCGAAAAAACCTAGTTTTCAAACAAGTGTTTACGATTATGCCGATGTTTTGAATCCGACAGAAGAAAAAGAATTAGAGAACAAATTGGTTCGCTATTCGGATTCCACTACAACTCAAATTGTAGTGATAACAATTGATGATTTAAAAGGCGAATCCATAGGAATTTTAACTCCAAGATGGGCACACGAATGGGGGATTGGCCAAGCAAAAGAAGACAACGGGATTCTAATTTTACTTTCTAAAAACGACAGAGAAATTTGGATAGCGCCAGGATATGGTGTAGAAGATAGGTTAACCGCAGGAATCAACGGAGAACTTATCCGAAACATCATCATTCCTGAGTTCAAAGCTGGAAGTTATTACAAAGGTTTAGACAAAGGTGCCGATGCTATTTTTGAAGTTTTAAAAGGAAAATATAAAGGTTCAAGGAAAGAATCAAGCAATCCTTTGCCTTTCATCTTAATTGTAGTTTTTATCATTATTCTAATCTTTTTAGCTTCCAAAGGAAATAAAGGAGGCGGAAATTATAGAGGAGGTAGCGGTTTGGATTTAGGCGATATCATCATTCTAAGTAGCCTTGGAAGAGGAAACGGAGGTTTCGGTGGAGGAAGCTTTGGTGGTGGGTCAGGAGGATTTGGTGGCGGCTTCGGCGGCGGTGGATTCTCTGGTGGCGGTGCCGGCGGAAGCTGGTAGTTCTAAATTAAACTCACAATCATTGTCATTCCGCCGAAGTAGGAATCTCCTACAAAGTAGGCTTACTTTGAGCAAAGCAAAAATAAACTTGTACTTGATTTTTGAACTTGTACTTGTATTTGAAAACAAAAAACTCGTTAGCTATACTAACGAGTTTTTCTTTTTTCTATTTCTGTCTGAAATAAATATCAATTGGAACACCACTAAAATTGTAGTTTTCTCTCAATTTATTTTCAATAAAACGTTTGTAAGGATCTTTTACATATTGTGGCAAATTCGCAAAGAACACAAACTGAGGTGTTGGTGTTGGCAACTGCATACAATATTTAATCTTAATGTATTTTCCTTTTAATGCCGGTGGTGGCGTTGCTTCAATAATTGGCAACATCAACTCGTTGAATTTCGAAGTCGAAATACGTTGTTTTCTGTTTTCAAAAACTTCAACTGCGGTTTCTAAAGCTTTTAATAAACGTTGTTTCGTTAAAGCTGAAATAAATAAAATCGGCACATCAGTAAAAGGAGCAATTTCTTCTCTAATTTTTCTTTCGTAATCTCTTGTTGACATGGTGTCTTTTTCAACCAAATCCCATTTGTTTACTAAGATTACGATTCCTTTACGGTTTTTCTCGGCTAACCAAAAAATACTTTGATCTTGTCCTTCAAATCCACGAGTCGCATCGATAACCAATAAACAAACATCACTGTGCTCAATTGCTCTTACCGAACGCATTACTGAATAAAATTCTAAATCTTCTTTTACTTTCGCTTTACGTCTAATTCCAGCCGTATCCACTAAGTTGAATTCGAATCCAAAACGGTTGTACTTTGTGTCAATTGCATCACGAGTTGTTCCTGCAATATCAGTTACTACAAATCGATCTTCACCAATTAAAGCGTTAATGAATGATGATTTTCCAGCATTTGGTCTTCCTACAACACAAAATCTTGGTAACGGATTTTCTTCTTCTACCGCTTCTGGTAATTCAGGTAAAACCTCTACGATTTTATCTAACAATTCCCCAGTTCCGCTTCCGCTCATTCCCGAGATTGTGAAATATTCACCTAATCCTAAATTATAGAACTCCACTGCGTCTTTTTCACGCATGGCGTTGTCTACTTTATTGACAACTAAAAGTATAGGTTTTTTAACTTTACGAAGCAATTTCGCTACTTCTTCATCCATTGGAGTAATACCTTCCTCAACATCTACCACAAAAACAATAGCATCCGCCTCATCAATAGCCAATTCTACTTGACGACGAATCTCTCCTTCAAAAATATCGTCCGAACCTTTTACATAACCTCCGGTATCAATTACCGAAAATTCTTTTCCGTTCCACTCACTTTTTCCATAATTTCTATCACGCGTAACACCGCTTACCGAGTCAACAATAGCTTCTCTTCGCTGAATTAAACGGTTAAAAAATGTGGATTTTCCAACATTTGGTCTTCCTACAATGGCAACAATATTGTTCATAATCTTATTTTGAATCGGCAAAAGTACGATTTTTTTTGGAGCTTTTTCCAGCTATCCATTACAACTCCACAATTTTACGTCTTTTTTTCTAAATTTATTGCAGCAGCTTCTAAGGTCGCTACCCCAATAAAAGAAAAAATAGGTGTAAAATTTGCGGGGTTTTCATTACTATCTGGGCTAGATTGAAAATTTTATTTAACATTTGTTAAAAATTTATATATTCGCACAAATCCCAAGTGTATGGAACCTGAAAAAAGCATAGCACTTCGCCCTAGGTTTGAAGTGGAATCGAAAAATAGTGTTGCGCAAATCTTAGAAAGAGCCAAAACTTTAAAATCTGAATTAAAGTCGGATTACCAAATTAAAATCATTGACGAACATTTGTATTTTTATTTCAGTAAAGAAAAAAGAAAATATTATTCACCATTTTTACATTTAGAACTAGAAGCAAACGAAGGTAAAACCACCGTAAAAGGTTTGTTCGGACCAGAGCAATTATTGTGGACGCTTTTTATGTTTTTACACTTTATCATCGCAGGATTGTTTTTAGTTTTTGCTATGATGGCTTACACGCATTGGTCGCTAAAACAATCCACGGTTTTAGATTTTAGCATTATGGGAATTATGGTTGCGTTTTGGTTTTCGCTTTATTTTATGGCACGATTAAACAGAGAGCGCGGTGTGCCACAAATGCATGAATTGGAAGATTTAATGTGTAAAGTTTTGGAATAAAAAACCTGATGAATATTCATCAGGCATCTTTTATCTTTATTCTTTGTTCTTTCTTCTTACTTCTGGTTATATCCAAAACGTCTCAACTGACGTTCATTGCTTCTCCAGTCTTTATTAACTTTAACGTAAGTAGCTAAGTGAATTTGTTTTCCAAAGAATTTTTCTAAATCTTCTCTTGCTTGGATCCCAACTTTCTTCAATGCCGCACCTTTGTGACCGATGATGATTCCTTTTTGTGTGTCGCGTTCTACCATAATCACGGCACGAATTCTAATGATGTTGCTGTCTTCAATAAATTCTTCCGTTTCAATTTCTACAGCATACGGAATTTCTTTATCGTAATTCAACAAGATTTTTTCACGAATGGTTTCGTTGACAAAGAAACGTTCTGGTTTATCAGTCAAAGCATCTTTCGGATAAAACGGTGGGGAAACAGGAAGTAATTCGATAATTCGATCAAAAACCGCTTTAACGTTAAAATTTTCTAAGGCAGAAATAGGATAGATTTCGGCATTTGGTACTTTTTCTTTCCACAATTGAGTTTGTTCTTCTAACTGTTCTTGGTTCGATTTGTCAATTTTATTCAATAATAATAAAACCGGAATCTTAGAGTGGATAATTTTATTAAAAAACGCTTCGTCTTTTAATTCTTTTTCGCCAATCTCTACCATGTACACCAAAATGTCAGCATCTTCAAAAGCCGATTTCACAAAATCCATCATCGAATTTTGTAATTCATACGCTGGTTTTATAATTCCAGGCGTATCTGAGAATAATACTTGAAAATCATCTCCATTCACAATTCCTAAAATACGGTGTCTTGTAGTTTGTGCTTTCGATGTAATAATAGAAAGACGTTCGCCTACAAACGCATTCATAAGAGTTGATTTCCCTACATTCGGATTTCCAATGATATTTACATAACCTGCTCTGTGCTCCATTTCAATAAATTTATGGCTACAAAGGTAGTCATATCAAGCGAATAGAAGAAATAAAATATTTTTTTCAAATTTACTTGCATTTAAAGATAATCGTTGTATATTTGCACTCACAAATCGCGGGATAGAGCAGTAGGCAGCTCGTCGGGCTCATAACCCGAAGGTCACAGGTTCGAGTCCTGTTCCCGCTACAAAGAAGCTTCACAGAAATGTGGAGCTTTTTTTTTGAATTATTTGAAATAATGCTTGCTTAAATTAATTCTTAGTTAGTTTTAAAAATAGGACTTGATTTTATTAGTATTTCATTTTTATAAAGTTTTAGCTTAGTCACGCTATGGAACTTTTCATAAAACCTTATTTATTTTAGTTTTTTTAACTTTTTTTCGAAACATGATTTTTATCATATTAAAGGAT
>JACCEA010502360.1_pt1 | contig 17073 bp, 18 predicted proteins | sample 7449851 | NCBI WGS metagenome assembly JACCEA01 (sample SAMN15323453, study PRJNA562643) | freshwater metagenome | isolation source: river surface water | place: USA:Blue River Watershed | collected 2017-08-18 | reverse complement strand
TAATCCTTCCATTTGCCATAACATACCATTAGGTGAATTACCTCTCACCACTATATCATTACGTGAATCATTCGCTCCTATTACACCTGCAAAGTTTTGAGCCATACGTGATGGATCACCTAATGCACCTGCATATTTCTTAGTGTCTTCAATATTAAATGAACGCGCACTCACGCTCGCCATTTCATTGTTGGTAGTCGATTTATTTTCAGATTTTTTATATAGAACTTCTGCCTCTGCTAGATTATTAACTTTCTCTAATAATTGAATATTGATCTCTAACTCTTTACCAGTAGTCAATAATACATTGTTTACAAATTGAGGTTCATATCCAATCAAAGAGATTTTCAATGACCTTCTACCGATTGGCACATTCGTTAGCTTGAAGTAACCTTCGTCGTTAGAAATAGCAGCGTAATTGCCAATATCAGTAACTTGAATAGTAGCTCCGGCGATAGCATTTTTAGATGCTTCGTCGATTATTCGACCTCTAATGTTCTGGGTATTTTGTGCAAAAGAAACACTACATATTAATAATAGAATTACTTGCGAGAATATTTTTTTCATAATGGGTGTTGATTTCTTGAACAAAGATGCGTTCAATTACCCAAGTATTCATTGATGTAAATCAATTATTACAGCATTACTGCTTTTATTGATTCAAATCAATTTGAAACAATTCTCTTTCTAATTCTACTTAGAGCCTCAGGTGTTACACCTAAATATGATGCAATCATATATTGTGGTACTCGTTGTAATAGATCTGCGTTTTCTTTTTGGAAGTTGATGTAGCGTTGTTCCGGACTTTCAAAAAGTAGTGAGTTGCTTCGCATAGAAACCATCGTGAATAAATATTCAGCCATCAGTCTACCGAACTTTTGAAACTCATCTACCTTTTCGTAAAGCTCTTGCACACTATCGTAATCTAATAACACTAACTCGCAATCTTCTAAACATTCTATAATTAGAAGTCCTGGTGTACGTGTTAAAAAACTACAATAATCTGATAAGTACTCGTTCTCTATAAAAAATGTTTCTATAAATTCTTTTCCATCAACAACATGATAAGCTCTCAAAAGTCCTTTATTTACAAAGGTTACATAATTACACACCTCACCCACATCGTGTAATTTCTCTCCTTTTTTCAGATTCAGAACTTTTAGTTTAGAGCTTAATAAAACCCAATTCTCATCACTCAATCGAATGAAGTTTTGATAAAAAGATTTTATTTGCTCTAACATAAATTGATTACTCTTGATTAAGTTTTTTTACCATTGTAAGGATGGTAGCGATGGCAACAGTTTCACCTGTTTCATCGTAAACATCTACTAAAAATTTCACGATACCTTTTGCAATATCATCGTCAGATCTTTTTTCTTGATCTACTTTTTCTTTTGCAGTCAATTTTACACCGATGGTCATACCAGGGTAAACTGGTTTGGTGAAACGACATTCTTCGAGTCCATAGTTTAATAAAACCGGACCTTTCTTCGCATCTACAAAAAGTCCAGCAGCAGCTGATAATATAAAGTAACCATGCGCTACTCTACCTGTAAATATAGTACCATCCAAAGAAGTAGCATCAGTATGTGCATAGAAATGATCCCAACTTACGTTTGAGAAATTTACGATGTCAGCTTCTGTTACTGTTCTCTTTGCAGTGAATACTGTTTCACCAATTTCTATTTCTTCAAAATGTTTTCTGAAAACATGAACGTCTTTTTCAATTTGATTTGCACCCACTTGAAATTGATTTGTTACTGCAGTGATAGTTGTAGGCGAACCTTGTATCGCTGTTCTTTGCATATAATGCATAACACCACGCTTACCTCCCATTTCTTCACCACCACCAGCTCTACCAGGGCCACCATGCGTTAACAATGGCATTGGTGAACCATGACCTGTACTTTCTTTTGCACAGTCAGCATTTAAGACTAAAATTCTACCATGATGCGAAGCTGCAGCAATCACAAAATCTCTCGCTACTTTATTATCTGCTGTAACGATCGAACATACTAATGAGCCCTTACCTAATTTTGTTAACTCTACTGCTTCTTCAATTGTATCGTATGGTAACAATGTACTAACAGGTCCGAAGGCTTCAATATTATGACAATCTAAATTCTTAAACGGATCTTTGTTTAAAAATAAAATTGGTGACATGAATGAACCTTTGCTTGCATCAGCACCTAATACTTCTACTTTATCAATTGAGCCGAAAACTATCTCCTGGGTTTTTGATAATAAATTCACATTATCAATTACATCTTGCAATTGTTCTTTACCTGCTAATGCACCCATGCGCACTCCTTCGAAATTAGGATCGCCAATTAATGTTTTAGCTAATCTTTTTCCTAATTCAATTTGTACGTCTTCAATTAAATTTCTAGGTACGATTACTCTTCTTACTGCCGTACATTTTTGTCCGGCTTTCACCGTAATCTCTTTCGTTACTTCTTTAACGAACAATTCAAATTCTGGTGTGCCTGGTACAGCATCAGGACCTAATACACTTGCGTTTAATGAATCAGCTTCTAAATTAAAAGGCACCGATTCAGAAATCACTCTTGGGTGTGCTTTTAATTTCATACCTGTAGATGCAGATCCTGTAAAGGTTACCACATCTTGATTGCTTACATGATCTAATATGCCGTTTGCTGAACCACAAATTAATTGCAATGCACCTTCTGGTAAAATTTTCGATTTGATAATTTCTTTAACTACTACTTCGGTTAAGAATGAGGTAACTGTAGCGGGCTTTACAATTGCAGGTACACCTGCTAAAAAGTTTACAGCCACTTTTTCTAGCATACCCCATACTGGGAAGTTGTATGCATTAATATGTATTGCTACACCTTCTTTCGGCACACAAATATGATGACCGATGAATGTACCATTCTTCGATAATTTCGCTGCTTCACCATCTACATAATATGTTTCATCTGGAAATGATTTTCTCAAACTCGCATACGCAAATAAATTTCCTATACCACCTTCTATATCTATCCAGCTATCAACTTTCGTTGCACCTGTCGCCCAACTTACATTGTAAAATTCATCTTTCTTCGACATCAAATGCAAAGCCAATGCTTTTAACATTCTGCCTCTCTCATGAAAGGTCATCTTACGCAAAGCCGGACCGCCAACTTTACGAGCATAATCCATCATTATCCCGAAATCTAGTCCAGAACTATCTGCCTCATAAATCGCCTCTCCTGTAATTGAATTATATAAAGTTGTAGACTTGCCATTTCCTTCTACCCATTGGCCAGCCGCATAGTTTTGTAATTTTTGCATCGTATATATTTTGTATTGATTATGGTAAAGTTATTGTTCCGCTTTTAGTGTACCAAAGATGGTATTCTGCAATTAATCTACCTGCTTTTATTGCAGGGTCATCTTCTACTAATTGTTTTATTTGATCTATTGCTGGTGCGTTCATTATTAGAATGCCCTTGATGTCGTGATCATCGGCGAACGGACCTGCCATTAACAGCATGCCTTCTTTATGCATCATATTTAAATGCTCCATGTGCAATGCTTGTATTTTCTTTGCTTCTTCTTGCGGATGATTTCTATTCGCACCTTTCTTCAAGAAAACCATTACATAGGTTTTCATCTGACCATCATCAACCTTCGCATTTTCTTTGATAGGTTCTTTTGCTGCTTGAATATTTTTTTGAGCAAATGTTTCTGAAACATTAAACATCAAAATTGTTAATACAATTAATAAGATTTTCGTTTTCATAATTATTGCTTTTTCTTCCAAGTTACATAAATATCTTGTTGCATAGGTCTGTTTGCTTCTACTTCTCTTAATGGTTCACACTCTTTTAATGTAGCATAACAATCTGCAGGTAACTGTTGATAAAGTGCAGTGCCCTTGCTCTTCCATTCTATCATATCATCGCTCACATCCTTTATGATTTTAGCTGGATTACCTACTACAATTTTTCTAGATTCTATTTTCATTTCAGCGGGTACAAATGTTAATGCACCAATAATACATTCATCGCCTATTTCTACATCATCCATGATCACCGAATTCATTCCGACTAAACAATTTCTGCCAATTGTCGCTCCATGTATGATAGCTCCATGCCCGATGTGTGCCGACTCTTTCAACAAAACAGTCGTACCTGGAAACATATGTATAGTACAATTCTCTTGCACATTACATCCGTCTTCAATTATGATTTGTCCCCAGTCGCCACGTATCGCAGCACCCGGACCTACATATACATTTTTACCAATAATTACATTCCCCGTAACCGTAGCTTGAGGGTGCACAAATGATGATTCGTGTATTACTGGTTTATAATTTTTAAATTCAAAAATCACTCGTTCTTAACTCTTAATTCTAAATTCTTAATTCTTTACTTTATGCCTTTTCAATCACCACCGCATACCCTTGCCCCACACCAATGCACATCGTTACCAAAGCGTATCTTTTATTTTGTTCTTGTAATTCAATTGCAGCAGATAATAAAATTCTTGCACCTGTCATTCCAAGTGGGTGACCTATAGCGATGGCACCACCATTCGGATTTATGCGTGCATCGTCATCGGCTAAGCCTAATGAGCGAGTGCATGCTAAACTTTGAGCAGCGAATGCCTCATTGATTTCAATAATGTCAATTTGGTCAAGAGTTAGGTTTGCTTTAGCTAGGGCGGTGCGGCTTGCTTCGACCGGACCAATACCCATGATGCGAGGTTCAACACCTGCAGCTCCCATTGAAATAATTTTCGCTAGGGGTTTCAAATTATATTTTTTAATTGCATCATCCGAAGCAAATAATAAAGCTGCAGCACCATCATTTAAGCCTGATGCATTACCAGCTGTTACTGTTCCTTCTTTTCTGAATGAAGCTTTTAATTTTGCTAAACCTTCAAGAGTTGTATCAGCTTTTACAAATTCATCTATACTGAAGATAATCGGATCTTTTTTCTTTTGTGGAATTTCAATCGGCGCAATCTCTTTTGCTAAACGTCCACTCTCTGTTGCTCTCGCAGCTTTCTGTTGTGAACGCAATGAAAATGCATCTTGATCTTCTCTAGATATTTTATGGATGTCAACTAAATTTTCAGCAGTCTCACCCATCGCATCTACACCGTACATTTCTTTCATCTTCGGATTTATAAATCTCCATCCGAAAGTAGTATCGTATAGTTGAACATCTTTACCAAAAGGAGTTGATGATTTCGACATCACGAACGGACCTCTAGTCATGTGTTCAACGCCACCTGCAATAATTAAATTAGCATCGCCAGTCATTATATTTCTTGCAGCATCCATAGAAGCTGATAAACCAGAAGCGCATAAACGATTAACTGTTACACCCGGTACTGTATAAGGCATACCTGCTAATAGCAAAGCCATACGCGCAACATTTCTATTGTCTTCACCCGCCTGATTCGCACAACCCATAATCACGTCTTGTACATCAGAATAATCAACCGACGGAAATTTATCCATCAATGATTTAATTACATGCGCTCCTAAATCATCTGCTCTCACAGCTGATAAAGTACCTGCTAATTTCCCTACCGGAGTTCTAACACCCCCAACTATATAAACATCTTTCATTTTATGTTTTTTTCTATTATTTGTATTTACCTAATCTTCTGCACCCACCCGTTCTACATTCTACATTCTAAATTCTAAATTCATTTCTACCATTCCTTCTCACTCCTATAAACCGTCCCCTTAAACAAAGCCACTACTTTATCTTCTTGATTAAGAACTGAAATATCATAAATACCAATTCTATTACTCAATGATCTTTCTACAGTTTTAGTTCTCAAAACATCACCCACTTTACATGGTATTGTATGTGAAATTGAAGTTTCAATCGACATACTTCTTCGACCATATGCATTACTTGCAAAGGCTAATGAACTATCGGCTAATGAATAAGTAATTCCGCCATGCAATACATCGAAACCATTTAGCATCTCTGCACGAACTGTCATTCTCAAAGTAGAGATACCCTCGCCTACTTCCAACACTTCGATGCCAAGCCATTTGCTAAAAGCATCGTTCTGCATCATACGATCTACAATTTCTTTCGCTCTAGTCATTGTTTTTTTATTTTGAATCCAATCGGATTTCTTTCTTTTTTATCTCCTGTATTTTTGTCCAGTAATCTAAATATCAAGTCGAACTTTTCATTACTTTTCGATTCTAATTTATCAATCTTAATATTCAAATCGTTTAAACCCTCAAAATATGATCTTATTTGAACAAAGGTTCGCATAATTAATATATTAACCTTTATGGCCTGATAAGATTTAATAACGCTAGATAACATCGCAACACCTTGTTCTGTAAATGCAAAAGGCAAATAACGATCACCTCCATGACTTGAGGTCACATTTTGTGACCTCAAGTCATCAAATTCCTCTTTTGTCAATTCAAACATGAAATCATCTGGGAATCTTTCAATATTTCTCTTAACCGCCTGTTTCAGAGCTTTAGTTTCAATATTATATAGCCTAGCTATATCTTTATCAAGTATAATCTTATTACCTCTGATAATATAAATACAATCTATAATATTACTTAATTCTAAATTTTCCATGAATTTTTAGAATCAAATTCGGTTTTTAGCTTTATACTTACAACCGCATATATGCAGGTTTTTTAATAAAAATGCTTCTTCTCTCGCACCATCTGCTTTAACAACACCGAAGGTCTATAACGATCTTCTTCATATACCTCCATTAAGGTTTCGAGATTCTCTAACACTGTCCCTAACCCTATTTCATCAGCCCAAGCTAATAATCCCTTAGGGTAATTTACTCCTTTTGTCATGGCTAAATCAATATCATCTCTGCTCGCAACTTTTAAATACAATGTATCAATTGCTTCATTGATTAACATTGAAATAATTCTTGCAAAAATTTTCTCTGCTAAATCTTTATCTTTTATTGCTTCAACATTTATTGCATTCTCTGAATAATCATAGAATCCGATGCCCGATTTTCTACCGAACCTTTTAGCTTCGTATAATCTCTTCTGCGTTAACGACGGCTTAAATCTTGGATCAAAGAAGAACTGCTCCCGAACAATCTCGGTTACTTTGTAATTCACATCATGTCCGATGAAATCCATTAACTCGAACGGACCCATTTTAAATCCACCGATCTCTTTCATCGCCCAATCGATCGTTGCAATATTTGCAATACCTTCTTCGTAAATTCTTATTGCCTCACCGTAAAAAGATCTCGCTACTCTATTCACAATAAAGCCTGGTGTGTCTTTACAAATTACAGTTGTCTTGTTCCATGATTTGATCAGCGAAATACTAGTATTTATTATATCTTCGGATGTTTGTAAAGCTGGAATAATTTCTACTAGAGGCATTAATGGAGCCGGGTTAAAGAAATGGATTCCGATAAATCGATTTGATTTTTTACAAGCTGATGCAATCGAAGAAACAGAAAGTGATGAAGTATTCGTTGCTAAAATACAATCATCAGAAACGATAGATTCTAATGCCTCAAAGACTTCTTTTTTGACATCAATATTTTCAACAATTGCCTCTATGATTATACCTGATTCAGATAATTTATCGATGCTTGATTGAAAGTATATATTCGATAACACCTCAGTCATTTTTTCTTTAGTGCATTTCGATTTCTCTACTAATTTCTCGAGTGATTTTTTTAGGTTCTCTGCAGCTACTTGTGCGGCGATCGGATTTGCATCATAAACATGTACTTCATGTCCAGCAAAAGCTGCCACTTGTGCAATTCCACTTCCCATTGCTCCCGAACCTATTATACCAACTTTTATCATTTCTATTATTCTCCTTTAAACTCAGCTTTACGTTTTTCTAAAAATGCATTGATACCTTCTTTATTATCGTAAGTATTTGCTGCTGCTGCTTGTAATTCTTCTTCTAAATCTAACTGAGCATTCAAATCGTTCGTGAATGATTTATTTAATGCACGCTTCGTTAGTCCGAAACCTTTAGTAGGCATACTCGCTAAATGCGCGACTAACTTTTCTGCTTCTTGCATTAATTGCTCTGCCTCAAAAACTTTATAAATCATGCCAAACTCTAATGCTTGTGCAGCTGAAATTTTATCTGCTAAAAACATCATTGCTGTTGCTCTTTGTAAGCCGACTAAACGTGGTAGAAAAAATGTTCCTCCACTGTCTGGTATTAACCCGATGTTCGAAAACGATTGTATAAACGATGCCTTATCACTCGCTACTACTATATCACATGCTAATGCAATGTTTGCACCCGCACCCGCTGCCACTCCATTCACTGCACATACAATTGGCTTCTCAATGTTTCTGATTTTTTTTACGATCGGATTGTAATGTTCTCTTACAATTTTATCGATTGATGGTGCATCTTCTGCAATCGCCTCCGCCAAATCTTGTCCGGCACAAAAAGCCCTACCCTCACCCGTAATCAAAATCGCACGAATATTTTTATCATTTTCATACTCATCTAACTTCGCTTGTAAAGCAAGTGCCATCTCGCGATTGAATGAATTCAAAACGTCGGGGCGGTTTAAGTGGATGATGGCGTATGTTGATTTTGTTTCAGTTTTTATCATATGAATTGTATTGGGTATTGAGTACTGAGTATTGTGTACTGAGTACTATTTTTATTTTTTGTAATTCTATTTAAAAAATTTTAAATCAAAATTTGCAATTATTTTATTTGAAAGTATCGCAGTACTCTATACTCAGTACTCTATACTATTTTCAAATGCACTTAAAATAATCAAACGGCTCCAAACACTCTTCGCACTTGTACAATGCCTTACATGCGGTAGAACCGAATTGGCTAGTGAGGCTGGTGTTTTCTGAGCCGCAATGCGGACAGTTAACAACTTCGTTCATGTCGCCGGTTAATACGTTTAATTTATGTTTTATTTTTTCATTCGGAGGTGCAATACCATACACTCGTAATTTTTCTTTTGCCTCTGCGGTCATCCACTCGGTTGTCCAGGCAGGGTGATATTGTGTCTCTACTTTAAACTTCAATATACCATGAGCCATCAATGTATTGTTGATATCTAACATGATAGATACCGTAGCAGGGCAACCCGAATAAGTGGGAGTTATATAAACGAATAAGGTATCATCTTTCCACTCTACGTTTCTGATGATACCTAATTCTACTACTGTGATCACAGGAATTTCTGGATCAGGTATGGTATTCAATATTTTCCATATTTCTTCTATGGATATCATATGCTTACCATTTTGCACCTGGATGTGCACGGTGTATGTGCTGCATCTCAGCTAATAAAAATCCTAAGTGTTCGCTATGTATACCTTTCTTACCTCCTGTTTGCTGAAATACATCTTGTGGTAATTCTAAATTTGCTTCCATAAAAACTTCTTTAAGCTTCGCATCGAATGCAGGTTTTAATTTAGAAAGATCGCAAGTGATTTTTTCAGCAATAAGTATTTGATCTGTATCATCCATCTCAAATAATTCAGCAGTGAAACGATATAATTCTTCAATAGCGTCGTTAACTCTAATTTTACTTTCATCAGTACCATCACCTAATCTGATAATCCATTTTGATGAATGACGATAATGATATTGAATTTCTTTTAATGCTTTTGCCGCGATAGATGCAATAGTTTCGTCGCTTGACTTTTGAAGTTCTGTATATAACAACATATCAAAAGCATCAGAGAAAAACTGACGTACCATTACATAAGCAAAATCATGATTCGGTTGTTCAACTAATAGCGTGTTAAAAAATTCTCTTTCACCACGTAAAAAAGCAAGATCATCTTCTGTTCTTCCTTTGTCTTCAACCTCTGCAGCGTATTGCAATAAATTATTTGCATTGCCAATTAAGTCTAATGCAATATTTGAACATGCAATATCTTCTTCTAAAAATGGAGCTTTACTACTCTGCTCCGATAATCTATGTCCGAGTATTAAATGCTGATCACCTAACCTCAATAAATATTTAAATAATGCTTCTTGTACTGTCATGATTACATGTGAGTGATGCCATCAGGTACCGTGTAAAAGGTCGGATGACGATAAACTTTATCATTTGATGGTTCGAAAAATGAAGCAATATCTTCTGGTGAAGAAGCAACAATTTCTGAAGCAGGTACTACCCAAATGTTGGTACCTTCACTTCTTCTGCAATATAAATCTCTTGCATTTTGCAAAGCCATCTCTTTGTCATGTGCATGCACAGAACCGCTGTGCTTGTGGGCTTGGCCCGGTTTACTTTGTACAAATACTTCCCAAAGTATTCCTTGTGAATCACTCATAATATTTAATTAAGCTGCGTTTGTTTTTTGCATTTGTTTTTTGGCGTAAGCATTTGCTGCTTCTCTCACCCAAGCACCATCTTCATGTGCTTTTATTTTCGCTGCAATTCTTTCTTTGTTGCACGGACCATTACCTTTTACAACATTCCAGAATTCGCTCCAATCGATTGCGCCAAAATCATATCCTTTTTTCTCATCGTTCCACTTCAAATCTTTATCAGGCACTGTTAATCCGATGTGCTCTGCTTGAGGCACCGTTTGATTAACAAATCGCTGACGTAATTGATCGTTAGTTTCACGTTTGATTTTCCATTTCACTGCGTTCGCGGTGTTTGGTGATTCGTCGTCTTTCGGACCGAACATCATCAAACTTGGCCACCACCATCTGTTCAATGCATCTTGTGCCATTGCTTTTTGCTCTGGTGTACCATTCGCAAGGGTATTCATAATTTCATAACCCTGACGTTGGTGGAAAGACTCTTCTTTACAGATTCTTACCATTGCACGTGCATATGGGCCATAGGATGTTCTTTGCAACATCACTTGGTTCATAATTGCTGCACCATCTACTAACCAACCAATCGCGCCAATGTCGGCCCAAGTAAGAGTCGGATAGTTGAAGATTGATGAATATTTTGCTTTACCAGTATGTAATTGGTCTAATAGTTCTTCTCTTGAAATGCCCATAGACTCTGCTGCACTGTATAAATACAATCCGTGACCCGCTTCATCTTGAACTTTTGCTAATAAAACCATCTTACGACGTAAGCTCGGAGCCCTGGTAATCCAGTTGCCCTCAGGCATCATACCAATGATTTCTGAATGTGCGTGTTGTGAGATTTGACGGATAAGATGCTTGCGATATTGCTCAGGCATCCAGTCTTTCGGTTCAATCATCTCATTTTTAGCTAGTTTGTTCTCAAACCAAGCTTCTAACTCTTGTTCATTTAAATGTGACATAGTCTTATTTAGTTGTGACAAATTTATAAAAATATTGCATTCTGTAAAGTTTTTAAGCTTATACAGAATCAGTCAAAAAACAAATCTGAGCGCGCATTGTTCCAAAACCAATCTTATTTTTATTTTTACGCACAGAAATAAACAAACAATGGCAAAATTTCATCAATTAAAAGTAGCTGATATCAGAAAAGAAACGGCAGACTGTGTAAGTGTAGCATTCGAAATACCTGAAAATTTAAAAGCTGATTACCAATACGTTCAAGGTCAATATGTAACGATTAAAATGAATCACTCTGGCGAAGAAATTCGTCGTTCTTATTCATTGTGTAGCAGCCCCGTTGCTGATCAAGATTTTAGAATCGCTGCTAAAAAGGTGAAAGATGGAAGAATGTCAGTTTACTTAAACGATACTTTAAAAGTTGGTGACGTTCTAGAAGTGATGAGTCCGATGGGCAATTTCTACAACCTAACATCCGTAGAAAATAAAAACATTGTATTATTCGCAGGTGGTTCTGGTATTACACCCATGCTCTCAATCATTAAAACTTTATTGAAGACTAGTCCTAGTACAAACTTAACCTTGTTCTATGGTAACCAAAATGAAGCTTCAATTATTTTCAACGCAGAACTTAATCAATTAGCAAGTGCTCATTCAAATTTTAAATTATTTAATATTCTGGATGATGCAAATGCCAATACTGCCGAGCTTTACAAAGGCTTAATCACTAAAGAAAAAGTGTTAGCATTGATTGAAAATCATGTGGGATTGAATTTAGATAATGAGTTTTTCATATGCGGACCTACACCTATGATGAAGAATGTGGAAGAATCATTGTTGAATCTAAAAATTGCAAAAGAAAAAATTCATTTAGAATATTTCACTGCAAGTTTAGAAGCAGCTAAAGAAAATACTGCTGTTACTACTGATAAAGTAGTTGCACAAGTAACTGTTTTATTAGATGGTGATGAAACTACTTTCGAATTAGCATCTGACGGAAAAAATATTTTAGATGCTGCGATGGATAATGATTTGGATGTTCCATTCTCATGTAAAGGTGCTGTATGCTGTACTTGTAGAGCTAAGGTATTAGAAGGCCAAGTGCACATGAAAGCAAACTACGCATTAACAGAAGAAGAAGTAGCAGAAGGTTTTATATTGACATGTCAAGCACACCCGGTTACAGCGAAGGTGGTGGTTGATTATGATGTTTAATTTTGTATTGAGTATAGGGTACTGAGTACTGGGTACCTATAACAATAGTCAAATCACAAATTTTAAAACTTAAAATAATTTAAAAAACTACTCTTAGGTTTTTTTTATTGATCTCAGTACACAATACTCAGTACACAGTACTTAATACCATACACAAAAAAATGAATATAATCATCACAGGCGCCTCCTCAGGCATAGGTTTCGAAGCAGCATTAGAATTAGTAAAAGATTCTAATAATACTGTTGTGGCAATTGCGCGCTCTGTTGAGAAATTAAAAACCCTAAATAAAATTGCTAAAGATTTAAATCCAGATGCCAAGTTAATACCCGTGCAGTTTGATATAGTGGAAGGTGTGTATGACGAGGGATTAATTCCTTTCTTAAATCATCATTTAACAGGTCCGATTGATATTTTAATCAACAACGCTGGACAATTAATCAACAAACCTTTCGCAGAACAAACTGATGAAGACTGGATGCAGATGTTTCAGACGAATGTGATGGGACACGTGCGAATGATAAGAGCATTGTTACCTTATTTCAATAAGCCCTCACATATTGTAAACATTGGTAGTATGGGTGGATATATGGGTTCATCTAAATACAACGGACTCGTATCATACTCAGCATCAAAAGCAGCATTACATACTATTACAGAATGTCTTGCAGAAGAATTTAGAGAATTACAAATTTCAGTCAATGCATTAGCATTAGGTTCAGCACAAACAGAAATGTTAGAACAAGCATTCCCAGGGTATCAATCACCTGTAATGGCTTTTGAAATGGGGAAATATGTGGCGGATTTTGCGCTAACCGGACATGTGGTGTTTAATGGGAAAGTGCTGCCTGTAGCGAAAACTACGGTATAGTCGATAGTAGCTAGTAGCTAGTAGCTAGAACTAAGAAATATAGTTCGTGCTAAACTTCAATCTCCTGAATCGTAATACGCAATGCGAATTTATCTGCCTGCTTCTAAAACCTTCCAAGCCTCCTCCACATTCCCCTCAGTCAATAAATCTTTCGCTAAAGAATGTTTTTCTTCTTCAGTCATGAAAGCATATTTACTTTTTATTTCTGCAAGTGTATGTTCATCGTATTGAGGCATGTGTTCAACATTACCTAATTGCCCTAAATTATTGCCAGTTAATATCTTCGAATGACGTATATGTTCTGGCAATGCATCAACACCAATACCCATTGTGGTTAAAGGTTTTGCAACTTTGAATAATGATTCAGCTATCACTCTTGAATACCAATCACCACCTAAGCGTGCTACATGATCCATTTTCAACTGATCAATTTTACCATCTTCTGCTAAAACATCTTCAGAGATATGCATCGCAATCACTTCAGCTAAAACTAAATTACCTGCACCCGGAGTTTCTGCTAATGCAATAACATCACGCACGATACACTCAAACTGTACTGGCGACTCTTTTACTCTTGGTGGTTTTACAAAATCAGATTTCAATTCAGTAAATCCAGCTTTCACAAATTCATTTACACCTTTAGGGTAATCAGTACTCGACAAAGATGTCTGTTGAACCATTGCATAATTGACAATGTTGATGGTACACTCTTTTACTTGCAATACATTATCTAATGTATGCTTGGTAGTATTATCTCTCACTCTACGAGCAGGTGAGAATATTAATATCGGGGGATTAGAGCTGAATAGATTAAAGAAAGAGAACGGACTTAAATTAACATTGCCTTCGGCGTCTACAGTACTAACAAATGCAATTGGTCTCGGCGCAACAGCATATTGCAAGAACATTTGAATTTGCTGCGGACTTAAGTCTTTGATGTTTAGAGTTAACATATATTTTTTCTTTAATCAAATGTATAAAAATTTAATAGGCTTAAAAAATAACTAATGATTAAAAGAAAATTGTTTCAACAATCTATGATAAGTTGTATGATTTGTTTTTAAAATGCTTTATAGTTTTGCGGCAATTAACAACACTATGAAAAGTATTTATTTAAGTATCTCACTTGTATTCATAAGCTCTATAATACAAGCACAAGATGAAAAAAACAAAGTCGAAATTCAAACTATTGACATTAGCGCCAATAGGTTACAAATTCCCTTTCAAGAAAATAATCACGACTTAAAAGTAATTTCAAGAAGAGAAATTGAACAACTACCCGTTCAATCTATACAAGAAATATTAAGCTATGTAGCGGGTATTGATATTAAACAACGCGGTCCGAGAGGTGCACAATCTGATATTAGTATCAATGGTGGCACTTTTGAACAAAGCTTAATTTTAATCAACGGTATAAAATTTATTGATCCTCAAACTGGGCATCATAATATGAATATACCAATACCACTCAATAGTATTGAACGCATTGAAATCATTAAGGGTTCACTTGCTAGAAAATACGGAATTAATGCAATTAACGGTGCAATAAATATTGTTACAAAAAAAACAATAAATGAAAACACGGCTGAAATAGAAATGGGTGTAAGCTCTGGACTAGAAAAAGATACGAGCAATGGAGAAATATTTTATGCCAGTCATTTAGCTCTATCTACACAGTTCAAAATAAATTCTTCATCGAATATTTTAAGTTATTCTAGAGATAAAAGCAATGGATATAGATATAACACAGCATTTAACAATCAGAAAATATTTCTGAATAGTAACATCCGAATTAATGAAAAAGAAAAATTAAATGTATTAGCTGCATATATCAATAATTCATTTGGTGCAAATTCATTTTATGCTGCACCTATTGATAAAGAATCTACTGAGAAGGTAGAAACTTTTATGTCTGCCATTGAATACACCAAAGTGATAAATCGATTGATCATCGCTCCAAAATTTTCTTATCGATATAATTTTGATGACTATATTTTTATTCGTCAAAAGCCGGAAGTATATAGAAATAAACACTTCTCCAATGTTTATCAGTTTGAAATAGATAATACGTATAATTATAAAAAATCTGTTTTTGCATTGGGCTTAGAATGGAGAAATGAATTATTAGCTAGTAATAATTTAGGTGCAAGAAATAGAGAAAATTTTGGCATTAATTTAGAACATCGAATCACATTTTTAGAAAATAAACTCGATGTGAATTCTGGTATTTATTTCAATTACAACAGTACATTCGGTTATAGATTTTTACCAGGAATTGATGCAGGTTATCAATTTAATAAATTTATAAGATTATACGGAAGTGTGGGTACCGGACAAAGAGTACCTAGCTTTACAGACCTGTATTATAAAGGTCCGGCGAATATCGGCAACGAATTTTTAAGTCCAGAAATTTCTTACTCTCAAGAACTCGGACTCAAGATAAATTATAAACAATTAAAAACAGATTTGAATATATTTAATAGAGAAGTTGAGAATTTTATTGACTGGACAAAAATAAATTTAACAGACCCTTGGCAGCCAAGCAATTTTAATACCCTGAATACATTTGGCTTAAACCTAAGTAACACTTATACTTTTGCATCAACCAGAAATAATTTCAAATTCAATTACATCAGTATATCATATACTTGGTTAAAGCAAAATGTACAAGAGAGTAATGATGTAAATTATTCTAAATATGTGATTGAAAGTTTAAGAGATCAATTAATCACACAAGTCAGTTTAAAACTGTATGGCCAAAGTAATTTATTGATTGCACATAGGTATTTGAACAGAGTGAATTACAAGAAATATCAGGTAATAGATTTACGAATGCAACATACGATCAATCGATTCGAATTGAATGTTGATGTTAACAATATATTTAAGTAGAGGTATGAAGAAGTCTTAACTGTACCTATGTTACCGAGGTGGTGGGGATTGTGTGTAAGATATAGAATGTAATAAATAAAATGTTAATCGCTGATATATCTGAAAGGCTAAAAATTATTTTTTAATCGCTGATAAATCAGCGAGGCTACAGTTCAATCGCCGTCGTAAAAAATACTAGGCGATAAATCGCCTAGGGCTTTTCAGATAATGTAATTTTTTGCGTTATTTTTAATGTATTCTATTACTTTTTGGTGATGGTAAATATTTTTAATTATTATTTCATAAAAATTATCTTGCCATTGAAAATTTGAATTTAATTTTCGAATTTGATATGCAGCTTTCGCTTTTAATGCTCTAATACAGTCACTAGGGTATTTGTAAACCTTAAGATTTGATTCAATAGGTTTTTTGAATTCTAATATTAAATGCACATGATCTGGCATGATACAATAAGCACTAATATTTACATTAGATTCCTGAGAATTAATTTCCTTTATACAATCATCAACTATTAAACCTAGCTGATTTAAGTTCATAATTTTGGAACGAACTTCACCTAATTTTTTTTGTTTATTTAAAACATTAAAGGTTATAAAATAAGAAGCTTCTTTTTTATAGTCCCACCACATTGCTCTCTTCACTATCATAAAAAATAATCTTTCTTATTATTACGACAAAAAATAGAGAAAGGTTACTATCTGAAAAGCAAAAGGCCGATTCATCGGCCTTTTCTAGATATATAAAGTAACAATTGTAACCCCGTCAATTCATTGACGGTATATTAAGATTTCTTCATTTTTAGTAAAGAAAAATCCGTATCAACCTTTCTTATTGTATTACTCAATCTACCTAATCCAGTAATCTCC
>JACCEA011686952.1_pt1 | contig 17077 bp, 17 predicted proteins | sample 7449851 | NCBI WGS metagenome assembly JACCEA01 (sample SAMN15323453, study PRJNA562643) | freshwater metagenome | isolation source: river surface water | place: USA:Blue River Watershed | collected 2017-08-18 | reverse complement strand
GGATGAGGCCGCCGGTCAAGGGCTTTTCAATAGCTTTGCAGAAATTCTCCGTAGGCATGCAGTTTCAGACAAATCGAATGCCTTTAACAAAATATTTAATCTGTTTGTTTGCAAAATATGTGACGAGGACGGCAAGGCTCCGCCGGAGGAGCTGGATTTTCAGTGGAAAGTTTCGGATTCCAATGCCGCTTTAATTGATACGCGATTGCCGGCCCTCTACAAAAAGGGGTTAAAAGACTACCTTCAAATATCCGTTGAAGATGAATTCTTTTCATCACTATCTGAGTTTTCGTTCATTGATGTTTACGATCATATTTCCTACGCACGCAATGCTTCGATCATCCGCGAAGTGGTAGAGTTGCTACAGCAGTACCGGATTAAGTATCTTGAGAAGCATCAATTTCTTGGCGACTTCTTCGAGGATTTACTTAACACCGGTGTGAAACAGGAGGCTGGGCAGTTTTTTACCCCAACTGTGTTAGCTCGTTTCTTTATCAAATCATTGCCAATTAAAGCAATGATGAAAGACCGTATTGATGAAAAAGCCGTTGATATTGTCCCAGCGATAATTGACCATGCTTGCGGTGCCGGACACTTTCTTACAGAAGCTATCAGTGAGATGCAATCTCATATCAAGGCAGTTGATGTTGATTTGCTAACACGGCGTACCAGGCAAAAATTCGACGCCCACAAAGATAACTACTACTGGGCGAAAGAGTATGTTTACGGTATTGAAAAAGATTACCGGCTTGCAAAAACCACTAAGGTCGCCATGTTCCTTTACGGTGACGGCGATGCCGTAATTGTGAACGGAGATGGTCTTGATGATTTCTCAACAAGCAAATCATATACGAACAAGCTCAAGTCAATAGAAGACAACTGCAAGAGTATTGAGACATTTGATGTTGTGGTATCTAATCCTCCTTTCTCAATTGCCGGCTTTAAGGATGATGTTGAAAATGCTGCCAGTAATTTCGCATTAGCTCAGTATGCTGGTTCACGCAGCAGCGAAATAGAATGTTTCTTCATTGAAAGAACCGCGCAACTACTCCGTGATGGCGGGGCATCAGGACTGATCCTGCCATTGAGCATACTTAACAACGAGAGATCAATTTATTGCGAGGCAAGAAAGCTTTTGCTTATTCAGTTTCAAGTTATTGGGCTGGTTGAGCTTGGCAACAAGACATTTAAGGCAACGAATACGGCCACTGTCGGACTCTTTCTTAGGAAACGCCACCGTGAAGACGTCTCGGATGCGGCGGAAGCGCTTTGTGAACTGCTTTGTGGCAGCAATAAGCCACCTATGCCTGTAGCCAAAAATCAGGGCGAAGCGGAACGGCGAAAAAAGAAAGCTGCGCGAAAGAATACATTGATGCCTGCAATCAAATCGGCACTAGCTGCTTCTCAGAAATACGATTTGATTGGCGAAGGCATAACTAAATATGCGAGCGATATGTTGGCTATGCTATGGGCTGCTGATAGCGAAACAACTCCTTTTCAGATAAATGGGATTGGCTTTAACAATGGTTTTGCATATACGCTTGCTCTTGCATTGAACCATGAGCGGCAAGTGGTCATAGCGTATGCTGGTGAGAAAAAAGATCAGGAGGCATTCCTTGGGTATCGTTATTCAACATCACGAGGAAAAGAAGAGTTTGAGACATTTCGTGAGGCGAACGGGCGCCTGAAATCTGATTTATATGACGAGCAACGGTTAAGTAATCCGGCCAAGGTAAATGCACATCTACTAGCCGCATTCAATGGTGCTCCTCTCCCATCAATTCCTCCCGAAATGAAAACATCACTTGCGCATGTTCAGCTTTCAGCGATGGTTAGTCCGGTTGGTTTTGTTATTGATAATCCATCAGGGCAATTCTCTCAGATCAATCATAAAGCTGTTACATCGAATAGCCCGTTTGGTGACATCATTGACACCGTTCCACTTCGAAAACTTGACATGGCAAAAGCTATAGTTGCCAAACAAGTCACCTATACAACTGGGTTGGTTTTTGAGAAATCATCTGAGGTCCCAAAGCCAACAGATAAGCGGGTGATTACAGCGAGTAACTTGTCACTGGAAACCGGGAAGATTGTTTTGGATGGGAAACTTGTCTATTTAAGGCCCAGCTTTGATCTGCCTGCCGAATGTATTCCAAAGGCTGGTGACATCATCATTTCCAATGCGAGTGGCAGCATCAAACATCTAGGCAAGGTTGTGCAGGTTGAGTCAGACCTACCCGGGCATGCTATCGGAGGATTTCTTGGGATTATTCGCTGCCAGGATAAGAAATTGGCAAAAGCACTGTATTACCGTCTTTGTTCAAAATCATTCCGGCTTTACGTTGCAAAATTGAAGGGGCAGAATATCAACAATTTGAAGGATACGCTGACATCTTTTGATTTTCAAATTCCTGTTGATCTGGATGCTTTCTACAAGGAAATGTTAAAAAAGGAAAAGGAACTTGAAGCCCTCAGAGTTGGTATCGCCAAACTAAAAGCTGTTCCATCTGACCCCGCGAAAACTGCACGAACAAAGCAATAAAATATAAGTTAAATATATAACTCCCTAAATAAGCGTGTTCGCGAACCAAACGACTTAGTCGATTTGCAAGGAGACTTGGTTTGCCATGCACCTATGACACCAGAAGCCTTATCCAGTGTCTTGTGCATCAGAGACATAATAGCGATCGGTATGAAAAAACCCCTGTCTGAAGACAGGGGTTAGGGGTTGCTCAATAACTGTACGAATAGCTATTCGACTCGGTGTAATATTCTTCGTGCTCAACGTTGATTTCATTCGAATTTACATCGAAAACGACGCTTCCGCGGCCGCCATCATTGTTTTTCCAGCCTGCATGATGCGACTCAACAAGGTGCATGGCAAGCTCATCCAGTGCTGTAGCCAGCGGTTTTTCTTTTTTGGAAACCGTCTCCACTTCGAAAGATCTGGTTTCCAGGTTGTAACGGCTTCGCGCTTCGGCATAGATAACACTCACGTCAGGCGGGTAAACTGTTTCACCGTTGTCCAATTCCAAGCGAACATCTTCTGTGCCGCCCGAGTCGCCGCCGCCATAATATTCGACGACAACCTTGACGATCCCGTGAGGCTTCAAAGCTTCAATGATTGCTTGTTTGTTACAAGCGACAACATCGGTAATTTGTTCAGACATGGTCATCTCCTTAAGTAACGGCAAAATTGCCAGACCATTCAGGAGATGTAATCGGAAAGGAAAAACCGCCAATCATCCGAAGATGAGAGGCGGTCTAGGGTTGCTCAGTCAGAGAAGAATTCTCCAATTAGCTCATCAATTTTCTGGCGAGCTTGATCTTTTCCTGGGGCGGATTTGTTTTGATAAACAAATTCTCCAAACCAGAACCCAAAAGGTACGCTAACTTCGTAATCGAAAACGCCCATAACCTCTTTCCCGTCCTTCAAGGCTTTTTCGAATTGATCTTCGACGTAGTCAGCGTAACCAACCATTTCGCTGACCATCTCAAAACACCCCTGCCCCCACGCTTCGATAAGTGCGTTGTAGGAGATTTTGTTTTCAGGGCGAGTTTCGAGATCCCGCATACCTTCCATCATAAAAGCTGCGATGACGACGACGTTCTTTGGTGCAATCATGGTTTTCTCCTTGTGTTAAGCCCGAAATCGGGCAAGACCAACAAGGAGATGTAATCGGAAAAGAAAAACCCCCTATCCGAAGATAGAGGGTTAGGGTACATCATGCGGCGTCGGCCATTTCTTCGAGTTCTTCCTTTTCAAAGGATTGGTCGAAAAGTCGGTCAACAACCCTCTGAGCATTGGCTGAAGCTTTGATGATGAAATTGTGGTCACTGTTCATGGCCGCAATCCACTGATCAACATAGCCGTCAGTATGCTCAGTCTTGAAGGATTCAATGCCCATGTGGGCACAAATCATTGATGCGGCCAATTCTGCGACCAGTTCTTCAAAATGAAGCTCTTTGAGCTTGCCGTCAGCCAGGTTTTGGCGGGTGGCACGCGAGATCTCAACAAAGAGACGCGAGTAGTAATGCGCATCGCTATCGAAGCTTTCGCGGAAAGGCATTAACACCTCCCCGGTTGTGCTACGAAGCGTCGGCTTTCCTGCCCCGTGAAGGATTGTTACATTCGCATTTGAAGCCAACTTTTCGGCAAACACGTTTGTCTCGATCTCACGATCAGGCAGCGGCGAGAAGTCCAATCCCTCAATATCAACGATATTAAAGACGTTGTAGTACTTCAGAACCGGAAAACGATTAACAACGGATTTACCGTTAGCATCCTTCTCCTTGCCCTCTTTTTCAATCATGTTGAAATAGAGAACCGGGTTGCTAGACGAACCTTTACGGACGTTGCCCCCCGCCTTTTTTGCCTGGTTAAAGGTAACGTACTGCGAATCGTCACCATTGAGCATCGAAAGGACCAGGAAATTAATTCCCCGGTACATTGTCTTGCTCAGGGGATTGGAAGGAACGCCAGCACCAGAATTCGACCATTGGCGAATCCAAGGCAAACGATGCTCAGATTGAATTGCGTTAACAACACGTTTGGTAACAACTTCTGCGATAGAAAAAGCCATTTGGATCTCCTTAAGATGGGGCAAAATTGCCCAGACCAATAAGGAGATGTAATCGGAAAAGAAAAACCGCCTCTGGGGTACAGAGGCGGCTTAAGGTTGCTCAGGATACGAGTTCGTCAGGGATCTCGACTTCATCGCCCAACTTGCTGGCGACGTAACAGCGCATAGCTGAGATGAGTATGGTTGGGCCATATTGGCGATAATAAAAATGCGGAACATCGAGATTAGGAACCAAAACCGCCTTCGGCATAACTGGATCGTCTGGATATAGCTTAATCTTTCCCGAATCAATAATAGGGCCACCTTGCGCCAAATTTGTTGACGGCTCATAGTCAATATTTGAGTCTTTGCCAATCCACAACATAACTGCTTTGCCAATTACGGAAACATCCTCTCCTTTGCACTTGCCAACTGCCCAATCCAGAGGGGCTCCGATAAGATCTTCTGTTTTAACAATCATAGTCATCTCCTTGTGAGTAACGGCAAAATTGCCAGACCAATAAGGAGATGTAATCGGAAAAGAAAAACCGCCTCTGGGGTACAGAGGCGGTCTAGGGTTGCTCAGGAAACGAGAACGTCAGGGATCTCGACTTCATCGCCAAACTTGCTGGCGGCATGACAGCGGGCAACTGCGACTAGGGGTGTAGGCCCGCAAAATCGAATTGAATCTTCACCGTGCGGCATAATCTCAGCTTCCCACAAATCGCCGGGTTTAAACGTAGGATGCTCCTTCAAGTCTAATCCGCTAGGAAGTTCAAATACGCTAATTCTTGCTCGATCTATAATCGGGCCACCCCACAACCAGTCGGTTGAATACGGGTCGAATCGCTCTCCTTTAGCGAGCGCCTCTAATACCCATGGTTTGATGCTAATGCCAAGTTCAGACATTGCATTGTACTCGCATTTGGTAACCGCCCAATCGAGGGGTTTGCCAATAAGTTCGGCTGTTTTAACAAGCATGGTCAGCTCCTTGTAAGTAACGGCAAAATTGCCAGACCAAGAAGGAGATGTAATGCGCAAAGAAAAACCCCTATCCGAAGATAGGGGTCATGGATTCAATTAATACTCGGCCCTTGTCGGCTCGGCACCAAACTTGGCCTTGGCCAAATCATAGATATCGTGAAGATGAACCGATACGGTTTCGCCAAGATGATTCACAGCAACAGCGTAACCGCCAATGTATCGAAGCTTTTCAGCACCGGCTTGCATGAGAATTGCAACCTCACCATCTTGCAGGTGTTCAGCAAGTTCTTCTTCTAGATCAATCTCGATATCTTCGTCACCAGTAGATTTTGTCGATGGCCAGCAACCGCTGTCCTTGCACTCAGAATAGATCCCAAAGGTCCCATCCTGCCGCTCCCAGATCTTTACGCAAGCAAGGCTATCGACCCAGGCCTTGAACGCTGCAACATCTTTGACTTTGAAGTAGTTAGAACGGGCGGACCCATAATAATTTGACATGATTTTCTTCCAAAAAGACGCCCGGAATTGGGCTGACCTATTGGGAGATGTAATCAATCGCGAAAAACCCGAGGCAAAGAAAAGGCAAGAAAAATCCCTCCCCGAATGAACGGAGAGGGATGGAGTTGCTACCAAATAGGGCTAACGGCGCCCTCCTTGAACTGAAACGATTGAACAATCTGCTCAAGCGGTACCGCGGCGATTGAAACGGCCTTTGAAACGACGAACGCCCCCTTCTTAGCGATATCTTTGGCTTTGCCAATATGAAGGTCGCAAAAGGCCCACGCACTCGCAAAAACCTCCTGAAGAACTTCTGGAGGAATGTCTTCCCAAACTTCGTCTTCGCCTGGGTCCATCTCTGTTTTTATAAAACCAACCACTAGATCCCAAAGGGGTCCGCTTTCGATTGCAATGCCGCGATAGATCCTGCGAGCGGCAACGGTAAGGAAGGTGCCAACTGCTACCGCCTGAACGTCTGAAAGGTTTTTAACCTTCAGCGCATAGACGTAGCCTTTGTCCGTCTTTTCCGTCACTTTTTTCATGGGTTCGGGATCAACCAGGGGGTTTGTCAAAACCACCGCATCCAGATCGCTTGCCGTTGGGCTCGGGTCCTCTGGGATGCTGTTCATACGACGCATGGTTTTGCCGTCAATACGGCAGCCCCACAAGAAGGGCCCCTTCCCATTTCGATCAGGGTTAACGTAGTAATGCCAATCCATAATTATCTCCTTGAGGAAAATAGACTGATAAGGAGATGTAATCGAAAATGAAAAACCCCGTCCGAAGACGGGGGTGGTTAATCCTCTGTATAGCCCGCGCTACGTAGAGCCCGGATAATTTTTTGCGCTTCCGTTTTTCGACTAAAAATAGTCATGTCAAAAAACGGGGAGCCGTCCCCATGGGTTTTTTGACCGGCATGGTGCGAAATCACATGCCGTGCCTTGCCAATATTTTGCCGGTAACGAAACGCAGGTTTCGCGCCAGATAAGTATTGAGCCTGTTGATGGTCTTTGTTGGATACAGCTTGCATTGCGACCTCCTTTTTGAGTAACGGCGAAATTGCCAGACCAAAGGGGAGATGTAAGAAAAAATAGAAACCCCCATCCGAAGATAGGGGCTGGGGTGGGGTCACTCGTAGAACGTCTGAATTTGTTCTGTGAGCATGTGGAAAATCTTCTTGAAAGAATTTCCCTCTGTATCAACCATGTCAAACATGATCATTTCAGCTGCATGAGGGTCGTAAATCAAGCCCTCTTCTGTCTCTTCAATGTTCAAATCGATCGCAACCAGCTTAGCCTCTTCGTTACGAACGAACTGAAGCGCTTGACCTGTGCCTGATTCAACAAATTCAGCGACCATTTCCCCCAGATCAATCATGAACCGGGATAACGCAACCTCTTCATCCGAGTTTTCAGCTTCAACAACTGCCTCCGTTTTCGCGATAAAGTCGTTAAGCTCATCGCGCAACGGGTTTGAATCTGCTGGGAATAGCTCCAGGGCGAAACTATCTTCTCGATCTATTACGGTGTCCAAGTTAAACATTTCCATCTCCTTTGAATTTTGTCCGGAATCGGACAGACCTTCCAGGAGATGTAAAGGAAAAAGAAAAACCGCCCCAAAAGATGGGGCGGCGAGGTGTTGCTCAAACGATTAGCTGACGGCAAGCCAGTAATTGTTCTCAAGGTCTGTTATCCGCTCGAATTTCAGCGAAACATCCCGTCTCATTGACTTGATGTCGTTAATGATGCGAGTGCAGATCGGGCTTAGAATCATGCCGAGTTGACGCTGTTCACGAATGGCTCTCACCAACGCAATCATGTCCGACCGAAGCTCCTTAATCTCATCTTTAATAGATGAAATCTCGTTTTCAGCTTGGTTCTTGGCGTCATATTTACGAGCTTCTTCTGCTTCTCGCTCGGCTCTGTTATCTGCCCAGCGAGCAACATCAGCGATGGCCTTTTCATGCGCGTACTCATCCGATCCTTTGGGGACCAGGATAGAGTCGTTAGCGTAATGAGTCGTGCCATCCCAACCGGTGCAGTATGTTGCAGCCATATAGATCACGCCCTGGCGGCATCGAATCTTGATGACCGCGCCGCGAATCACATCATTGCAAAACGAGTCGTTATACCAACCGGTGTGGTTAAGCTTAGTGTGCTCGGCAGCATCCCCAATATTTTCGCCGATCCAGTCCAGGCTCTCCGAGTAATACTTTCCGTCCTTGAAGGTCGGAAACCATGATTTTTCAGAGAGATTAAAGCCGTAGCGGTTGTTGCGCCAGTCCTTGTGAAACTCAAACTGTGATGTTTCTGCGCGTTCACGAAATTTACGAAGACGCGATGCCGAAGTGCTAGTACGTAGAATATCCATGATTTTCTCCTTTGTTGAGCCCGGAAATCGGGCGGACCAACAAGGAGATGTAAGAAAAAAAGAAAAACCCCTCCGAAGAGGGGTTAGGGTTGCACTAAATAGCCGACTTGATCTGATCCACGAGGAACCGACCGAGACCCGCTACTTTATTGGTTACCACTGCTTTGTAACCGGTTTCATCAGCCAATCGCTGAATGCTGGGGATAACCTGCTTCCCGAGCATCACAGAGGCAATTTCGATCCCCATATCCTTTGCGCTGTTATAGCAAGAGATAAGACGATCAAGATCACCGGTGTCGCCATCGGTCACCACAAGAAGAAGCTTGCGCTCTTCGTTGCGTTGGACCAAGTGGCTAAGCCCGATTTCTACTGCTGCACCTGTTACGGTACCACCGGAGATCTGAGGCGCTTTTCTGCCACGGCGTAGCATTTCTCCGCTTTCAGAAAATTGCTTGAAGGCCATGAACTTGTCGGAGTAGGCGGCAAACTCGTATGGAATTTCGTACTCGTCAAGGATTTCTCCAAGACCGTACATCACTCCATTGACAGCATCGACGCCAGAACTGCAGCCGTCCATAAAGCCGCTGTACATCGATCCACTAAAGTCAAAAAGACCGTAGATCGCCGTCGAAAGCCCATCAGCCTTGCTTTCCTTCTCAAAGATTCGAGAAGGAAAGCAAGATGCACCGCGGACGATCATTGATCTATCCATCCGATTCCCACGCTCAACGCATTCGCGCTTTGTGTAGGTTTCAGACATCAAGAGCTCTTCCAGATCGTTCGAGGCCGATTTCACAACAGAAGCCACTCGCAGCGCATCAGACGTAATGTCCATGAACTGGTTTGGCATCTGCATGATTTCGTGTCCATGAGCACCTCCGCCCTGCTCCACTGCTTCTTGAATCGCCTGATTAACAGCCTCAGTCAACTCGCCAAGCTTTTCGAGCGCATCTTCATCCATGCCGGCCAGAATTGCTTTGGCCGCATCGATTTCAACTTGCGTAGGCGCTTCAGAACCGGCACCATCTTCTTCGCCCTGTTCGGGCTCCGATTCGGGTGCGTCATCATCAGACTCTTCGCCTTCTGATTTGTCATTCTCGGACACTTGGTCGTCGTTTGACTCATCGTTTGGCTCTGATTCCGAAGTGGACTGAATAATATCCAGGACCTTTGCGGTCAAAAGGATGTTATCCATGGTGCAGGTGCTGTTGGCGCACTCTTTAGCCACTTCCCAGACCTGATCCCATACGGAACCAAGCTTTGCCTGGAGAATCGGCAAAAGAGCATGCATGTTTGCTTGCAGGTATTGATCCTGTCCAGGGAGTAATCTCCCCCGGCAGAAGTTCAAAAGCCCGGTCGTCAAACAATGGGTTTCGCCCATCTTGTCGAAGTTGTCTGATTCCCCAAAGAAACCCTTTGCGGTCAGTAATTCAACAGTCCGTAACAATGCTGTCGGGACAGATGGATACAGCTTAGAGGCCGCAAGCTCAATGAAGATGTCTTCAAAGATATTGCAGATACCCTTTGCAAGCGGTGACCACTTGATCAGCCCTTCTTTTTCCGCACGATGATATGCATCAAAGTCAGTGTTCCGGCCATGTCCAAGAGCCTCATGGTAGAACCCACCTTCCAGAATCTCGAAGATGTCGGAATCGCTGGAATACAGCCAATCATGGAACACGTAGAAGGTAAATTTTCCGTTGTGCTTCGAGATCGCCAGCGTTTCCTTGCGCCACGGCATCAATGAGATGCCGTGCTGGCCACAGAGCCAGGAGAGGAAAATACGGATATTGCGTTGAGTATTGTGCATACATTGCTCCTTAGAGTGAATGGATAAAATCCAAAAGACCACAAAGGAGATGTAATCGGCAAAGAAAAAGCCCCTATCGGAAGATAGGGGCGTGGGGTTTCTAAAATTAGTCGATCTCGCTGACGGCCAGCGCACGGTAAGCGTTGCGGAGGTTGGTGTAGACCTGGCTACCGTCGTCGAAGTACTGGACGAAGGCCGCATCACCGGCGTTGTCTTTTGTCTCTGTCCAGTAGTAGCAATGTTCTTTGAACAGATGACGCAAGTTGTCATTGATAACGATGGCTTGCTGGCGTGTAGCGGAATGGCTACCGGTCTCTGGCGACACAGACTCGCAATACGCTACGTTGTCTGCATAGGGGCGTTTCTTATCGCTACTATCAAGCCAGACGATTAGATCAATAATCTTGCTGCCGTCACGCGATAGCGCCTTGCCGGCATAGATGGCTTCGGTGCCTGGCCATTTATCCCCGATAGTAGGTTTGGTTGCAGCAAAAGCCGCGACCTTTTCCGTTAGGGACACCATAGCTTCATATCGGTTACGGTGCTGACTTCTATCCTCGGACGCTTCGGCATGGATCCCAGTTGGAATATGTGTTATCCGAACGCCGATATCGCGCATGAGAGCAAATCCACCGGCTGCTTTTAGCGGAAAGGTCTCGATACGAATATCGGCGGGATCAATACCATCTGGCATTCCCGATTCTTGAACCTTCTTTTGGGCACCAGCCTCGGCGATCAAAAGTCTCGCTTTACAAACCCAGCCCGGCTCTCCATTCTCAGCAACACGCGGATCAGTTGGACCGCTAACGGTAAAACTAGCTGATTCGATAGCTGCAACAAGAACACTGGACATCTCTTCAATAAGCACTTCTTTTTCCATGATGGTCTCCTTAAAAGTGAGCGGAATTGCTCTGACCATTAGGGAGATGTAATGGGTAATGAAAACCCCCGTCCGAAGACGAGGGTTAGGGCTGCTTATGCGGCCTGGGCGAGCGCTAAAGGCTTTTCCAGAACCAGCATGACGGTTGCGACTTCGGTATCTTCGAAGATTCCGCGTTCCAAAGGGGTGACAACCCGATCAGAGACAGATTCAGTGAATTTACGGAAGTCGTTGGCCGTCGAATTTTGGTTGTTCATCCAACCAGTTGCCATAATGGCCACTAACGTACCACCAGGCTTAACGAACTTCCAGGCATGTTGAACGTGCATCATGTCCTGATTGCGCGAAAACGGCGGGTTCATGAGTACGGCATCGTAGTCTTGCGAAGGCGTTTGCTTGAGGAAATCTTTCTCAAATACGTTACCCTCCCCGGCGATGGCTTCAAGCGTAGGGATATGGCCGGAGTAAAACTCCAGACAATCCACATTGCCCTTGCCAACGACATCAACTGCAGCTTTGGCGATTGAACCATTGCCAGCACTCGGCTCAAGAACACGCATGCCAGGCTTTAGTCCAGCGACCTTCACCATCTCAGCCACCAGATCTTTAGGTGTTGGGAAAAACCCCAAATCCTTAGGATCCATGTAGCCGCCTGCTTCTACAATCTTTTGAATTGCCGAAGCCGGGTCAGACGCAAAGAAATGAGCTTGAAGACCACGTTTCCAGGTGCCGCCAATCGATTCCAAAACCGTATTGGCTTCGAGATAGTACTGGCGGTCCATGAGGCCCATTTTGACAGTCCAACCATTCAGAACAGTGGCAACATCGGCGCTTTTAAGAGCGCGTAGAGCCACTGAGCTTATGGTTCGATGAGAAATCTCATCGGCGACCGAAAATACCGGTTTGGCGTTACCCTTCTTCTCACGCAAATCGCTCGCGATTGCGTTAGGGAAGTGTTTTGCCAGGATCAGGTTCAATTTCTCAACCAGATCCAACCGCTTGAAGGTCACATGTCCAGTACCGGCCTTTTTAAACCATTTCACGCTCATGTACTCGTTCTCGAAAGAAGTTTCTTTGGAGCGATCCGCCTGGTGAATATGCGAGTAAAACCCGTATCGATGATCCTGTATAGGTTGTCCATCCATCACTGACATTACCCGCATCAGATCGTCCAGGCTGTCAGCCGTAGAGCTGTTTAAAGAAGCCCATCCTCCGCTATAAGACGACCAAAGCCAGTTCACAATGATCTTCTTGCCGAACATCTGAGGCTGATTGGTTCTAAATCCCGAAGACAAGCGTCGGAAAACTTCCAAAACACCTTCTTCCATCATCGATACACGGTTGCCCATGAGATCTGCGATGGTCGATTCGATGTAGTCCTTTGTGAACGGCGCTGTACGTCGCTCGTAAATGGCAGAATCCCATTCGCTACGCGCTTTGGCAGACATGAATGAACGAATGCCGCTCGCTTCAATCAATGTAGCCCAAGCCCCTGCATCAATCATCGAAATGAATGATTCACGGGCTTTTTCACGCTCGCGTACAAGATCTTTTCCTCCCTGGCTGTCGTACTCCGATTTTGTAACTAGAAAGCTCGGCGACTCAAACAAACGTTTTGTCGTATCTCCAGGGACGATTGGGAATCGCTCGTTCGCGTTTGAAACGGCCTCGTGGACCATTTCAACGCTTTTAACGACGTCTTCGTACGCAGCAATAATAACGTCACGTTGAGCAACAAGAGCATCGATGCTGATAGAACTAATAATATTGGTAGTCATGATTTTCTCCTAAAGAAGCCCGAAATTGGGCAGACCATAGGGGAGATGTAAAGATTTGCGAATACCCTTAGCGCATAGAGGCTGTTCGAATCCTATCCAAGAGCTGTTGCCCTCGGCGTAGATCTTCGGGTGATATCTCTGGTAGCTGTGCAACTATGCCGACAACAGGTCGGCCTCCACGGCTTCTGCGTTTTGATGCCAAAGCAGCACCGTGTCCAATGGTGAAGGTGCCTCCAAGCATGGCTCGTACGAGCCCACTTGTGTACGGAACCATCCCAGATTTAATGACGCCAGCTAAACGAGCGCCTTCAATTTCATCTAACAGAATTTGATGGCGGTCTTCCGGAACAGCAGAAAGCAAACTTGCAATTGCTAATCTTTCTTCGATTTCACAATTTGGCCAGACGAGATTCGAGGTCATTGATTGGTCAAGATCACCACAACCACCACTGCTTTGGACCGACTGAGCCTCAGTAGTTGTTGTTGTGGTATCTGTATGTATTCTCTGTATAGAGGGACCTAGGGAATTCCCATTTACGCAAATGGACTTTTCCGATTACCCGGAATTGGGATTTCCATTCCGGCAAATTGGGATTTCCATTTCGGTAGATGGAAATCCCAATTCCTGTAAATGGGAATTTCCATCTACAGGAATAACGCTGTCATAACAACGGGTTAAAGAATTTGCGTTGCGCAGGTCCAAGACCGGAAGGTCGGCAGCGTCTTCTTTTTGCGGTTTCTTAGCGCGGTTGGCAACATTTCCGCCGCCGGCAATGAGCGAATCCAAAGCCGTATCCAATAGATTGTGATTTCGGAAGTAGTAAGTCAGATTTTCCCGACGGGAGACGTAGCTACAATAAAACTTCCCCTGAAAGACGTCGTCGCCAGACTTAACCGCTTTCTCGTAATCAGTTCTCGATTTGTAGCGAACTCCTATTCGGTCAAATGCCGACCGGAATTCGTCAATCGTCATTCCGAGCTCTTCAGTCCAGCTGTCCCCAGGCCGATACGCCTCATGATTAGACGGCCCCTGAAACTTATAGAAACCGTCTGGGCGCGACTGAAACCAAAAGTCCAGCTGCTGCATAGCGATTGATGCCAAAACGCCCCCTGAGAGCGAATTAAGCTCCTTTACATAGGGGATGACGTTTCGGGTGATAGATAGGATACGATTTCTCACGACCCGCCCCTAGCTTGATGTTCTGGCTTCGCCAGCCGTTGCAAAAATAAGTCTGCCTCAGCCTGACATTGGTTGTATTCGTTGAGCGACATCGGTTTGTGCTCCAAGGCTTCACAAACCATCTGCACGGCAAAGATCATCTGGCGCCACACCTCTTTCGGTGCGTTTGCCGGCAAATGCCTTGAAATGGATTTGAACGCCGCTTTAGAGGCCGCGAGAGCGTCCGTAGGGTCAACTGCACAGTACAAAGCATCTTCCTTGCAATCATGACGAAAAACGCTCCCCTGTGAAGGGGAGCGTGGGTTGTTGCACTTACTATCGATATTCAAGGGATAACCTGAATATCGTTATTGAGCGAAAGGATCGACTTTGGACAAGAGCTCATCGTTCAAATCCCACCCTTCGGGCAAGGCGTGAACAAAGACTCTGAATCCACGGTCTTCTAACCTTTTTTTAAGCCCAGGAATGTATTCCCCGCTTTTGGTCGTATGACCATCCGTTGCTTTTTGGCCGGGGCCATCTGCATCGAGCGCGAGAAGAACATCTCTTGGGCCTGGTTCACCGAACCACTCAATATCGTAGTTCTTGCAACCAGCCAAACCCATGATGGTTCGTTTGGTTCCGAGAGCTACTGCCGAAAGAAAGTCTATAAACCCTTCTACAACAAGGATTCCCTTTCCTTCTTCGCCTTTCCAAACCCAGGCTGATTGAGAGCCATGCGAACTGACTTTCAAATCATCTTTTGTGGCTTCCCGAGCGATACGAATTTCTATGGCCATGTCGCCGCCACGGAAAGATACGATCGGGTGATAAGCCATGCTCGGCGCGTTTTTTCCTACCTTCCACAAGCCGGCTTTGATCATAAGATCTTTGCCAACGTGCTTTTCCAGCCAGCGTGTAGCATGAGCCGGATGATCGGGCAGGAAAACAAACAGCTCTCGCGCCATTGCTTCCTGAATGACTGCATCAGGAATGCCACGGGTCAAGCTCAGGTACTTGTAAGCATCCCCGTTTGGTACTTTGGGGGCTTCTTTAAGCTTCTTGATGACCGTTTTAAGGGCCTCGGAATCGCGAATCACCGGTGCCTTGGCGACCATTTCCGATTCGGTACGACGGTAAGTCGCACATTCACCTAGAAGCTGACGTGCCGCATCAACCATTGGGATGCCCCAATAGAGATGGGCTGCACGGACAACGTCACCGCGTTCGTCACAGCCATGGCATCGCCATCCTGTACCATTCACGATAACTTTGCCGCTATGTTTCTCCGAGCTACCGCATTCAGGACAGACGTTGTAACGCAGACTGCCGGTAAAATGACGAGGCGTAGCCCCAAGAACTTCTTCAAAAAATGAGGCGACCGATACCGCCTCTTTGGCTTGTTTAAATAAAGACATGCAAATCTCCTAAAAAGAGTGACCTATTGGGAGATGTAGCTTTCAGATAAAAATCACGACTGGATCAGGAACTCGCCAGCAGTCGTTTTCATGACGTGCGACGATGGGTCGTATGAAATAAACACGACACCACCCGGAAAGGGGCGCCCGGGCGTAACAGTCATGGTCGTGCCGGCACCGGTACGAACTACCGCGCTATCGGCCGAGATGCTGAGCAAGTTCAGCTTCCGGATGTCGAAGCTGTTTCCTCCGCTCATGGACGAGTCTTTTCTTGCTTCCCGAACCTTTGTGCTGCCGGACGGAGCATGCGAGCGCAATTTGTTGAGATCTTCTTGAAGTTGAGCGATCTTCTTGTCCTGATCGTTTGCACGTTCTGTCAGTGCGGTGATCAATTCCATCGCCGAGGGATCGCTCGGTTTCACCTGCTGTTGGACTACGCCACCGGGAGGTTGAGGCGGATTTGTATTAACACTCTGCGTTACGCCCGATCCTTGAAGGTTCGCTGTACCGGGCAACGTGGGCTGGGGCGACTCAGGAGCAGCCGCTTCGGGACCTGCAATCGCGGGGGGCGATGATTGATCACCGGCAGGCGGAGCCGTTGGCTCGGATAGAGGGGCCGGCATTGGCGGAACGAAATCCTCAAGCCGAACTTGTGGTTTCGAGTCTGGAAGGAATTCCATGACAGCAACAGCGGACACAATTCCCAATGTGCCGATAGCCAAAGCAATCGTTAACTTCTTCTTGTGTTTGTCAAAAACCTCGCTGGCCTTTTTGCTGCCGAGGGACATCCCGCGAGGGACTTTAATTTCTCTAAGTTTGGTTTCGTTTTCCATCTTAAACTCCGCGAGGGACTCCGCCGTTCAGGGCGGAGAGGGATAGCGGCACATGGCTTACCAGCGCCGCTGTGTTAAAAGTGCTACTTAGGTTAATTACGTACCCATAGCCATCAGCTCGTTGTATGAGCGAGCAATGTCTATGCGATACGTCCTTGATCAACCCAGCATGGGTGGCTATGTTGAAGTTGCCGCTGGCCCGAACCGCCACCCTGCCTGAGTGTGTACCGACGTTCTTTCCTTTTGGCACCACGGCCTTGACCATGTCGCAGGTCTGGAAGCCTTTAACCGCCTTCTGCCGCATGAGGAGGCCTCGTCGGAAACCGTATTTGTCTAGTAGCGTGCGTTGATACTGTCCACGGCCGTTGCACTTGATCTGCAGGGTTGGTTTCTTCCAGTCGCTGAGGGTGTCGATATGGCCGACACAGGCGGCATCAAGGGCATGCGTCTTGGGTACGGCGAGTTTATGCCGGTTGTGTTTGGTCTGGCCGCCGGTTCCGGTGGTGACCGGTAGTCCAGTGGCTTTGAGGGTGTTGAACAACGCCCAACGGGTGGCGTTAACGGCTGCGGCGTCTCTGAGCGGTCGCTTGATCTGGGCTTTGATTCGGGTCAGAACGGCAGGCTTGTTCTTGAGGAAGTCCTCGATGCTTCGTGCGCCCTTCTTGTTGTTACAGGGAATACAGGCAATGGACAGGTTGGAGACGCGGTTGCTACCCCCATTGGCTTTGGGGTGGATGTGTTCGATGTTGAGCGGGGTGTCTTTGGCCCCGCAGTAGCAGCACTGG
>JACCEA011642135.1_pt1 | contig 17079 bp, 12 predicted proteins | sample 7449851 | NCBI WGS metagenome assembly JACCEA01 (sample SAMN15323453, study PRJNA562643) | freshwater metagenome | isolation source: river surface water | place: USA:Blue River Watershed | collected 2017-08-18 | reverse complement strand
TGATGAGCGGAAAAGAAGCGGCCGTGTTTGTGGTGCGTTGTGGTGATCAAATCCGCTGCGCTAAGGTTTACAAAGAAGCCAACAAACGGAGCTTTAAAAATGCTGTGCAGTATCAAGAAGGCAGAAAAGTTCGGAATAGTCGACGTGCACGTGCGATGACCAAAGGGTCTAAATTCGGTAAAGAGCAACTGGAAGATAGTTGGCAACATGCCGAAGTCGATGCTTTGTTTAAATTAGCCAAAGCAGGAGTTCGAGTGCCAGAGCCTTATGGCTGTTATGATGGCGTGTTATTGATGGAGTTAGTGACTGATGCCGAGGGTGATGTAGCGCCAAGGCTCAATGATGTAGCGATGTCCGCCGAACAGGCTATTGAAGATCATGCCATTATGATGCGATACATCATGCGGATGCTGGGGCAGGGCCTGGTACATGGCGACTTATCAGAATTTAATGTGTTAGTGGATGCCTATGGTCCAGTTGTTATTGATTTACCGCAAGCGGTGGATGCTGCCGCCAATAACAACGCTGAGTGGATGCTCAAACGCGACGTCAATAATATGAAGCTCTACTATGGGCAATTTGCGCCTGAGCTTTTAAAGACCAAGTTCGCCGACGAAATATGGGCTTTGTATGCAGCTGGCAATTTTGATGCGGAAGCTGAATTGACGGGCCAGTTTATTGAGTCTCAGCAGGCAGCTGATGTAGATGCAGTGCTAGAAGAAATCAAAGCGGCCTTTGCGCAGATGCAAGAACGTCAATTACGTCAGCAACTTGAGGATGAAGAACCCCATTGATTGCGCATGGCTGTTAGCACGCAATCGGCGCTTGGCTGTTGCAGTGCGCAGTTGTCAGAAAGATAGATTGATTCTGTCGTGCCGATAAAAAAACCAGCGAATTTTCGCTGGTTTTTTGTAGGAAGCCCAAGCAAAAAATGCTTATTTTTCCAATTTACCGACAAAACGGTAGCCTTCACCATGAATAGTGCTGATTAACTCTGGGCTATCAACATCAGATTCAAAATGTTTGCGAATGCGACGGATGGTGACGTCGACGGTCCGGTCGTTCGGACGCAAATCACGGCCTGTCATATGGCGGATCAGTTGTTCGCGAGTGAAAATTTTGCCCGGAGTATCCAGCATCAAACGTAATGCACGGTATTCACCTTTCGGTAATCGGCGCGATACACCCTTCGGTGAAGTTAAATTGCGGCTGTTTTCGTCTAAGGTCCAACCGTTGAATTTAACGATACTTTTGTGCTCTTCAACCACAGGTTGAGCCACAGTGCGGTTTAATAAATTGCGTGCACGAATGGTCAATTCACGAGGATTGAATGGTTTGGTTAGATAGTCATCAGCGCCAATTTCCAGACCCAGGATGCGATCAACTTCGCTGTCACGGCCGGTCAGGAACACCAGACCGATATTTTCTTTTTGGCGTAATTCGCGCGCCAAAATTAAGCCATTTTTCCCTGGCAAATTAATATCCATCACGATCAGATTGACAGTGTTGTCAGTCAGTTGCTGGTGCATTTCTTCACCATTCACTGCTTCTAACACTTTGTAACCTTCACCTTCAAACAGGCTTACTAGGTTCAGGCGGGTTACTTCTTCGTCTTCTACGATCAAAATCACAGGCGTCTGCATGAGATGAACCTTATGTAAATTGTGTTGGAAAATTTGTACATGTCTAGATTGGTCAAATGACAACCAGTTGCCATTTTTTTTGCAATTATAGCTTTCGGGCCAATTGTTAACAAGTGATTTTGTTAACAATTAGAGTTTGCTGATATTGTAGAGAATTAAAAAAAGAATTGTTTAATTAAATCAATTGCTTGAATTTAAAGGTTCTGCGCTGACGAAGATTTGACGATCACAGGGAAATCGATTTGAATATCGACGCCATGGCCTAAAGTGCTTTCTAAAATGATTTTACCGTTCAGTGCCTGTGTGACCAAATTGTAAACCAAGTGCATCCCTAAACCACTACCGCCTTCTCCTCGCTTGGTGGTCACAAAGGGATCAAAGATGCGTTTTTTGATATGTTCAGGCACACCAACGCCGTTATCTTTATATCTAATCAAGCAACGGCTATTTTCAACCACAGCATCAATGGTGATGGTGCCTTGTTCAATATTTTCGAATGCATGGATTAAGCTATTCATAATCAAGTTGATGAGGATTTGGTTGACTGGACCTGGTTTGCTGTCAATTTCGAGCTTAGGGTCGCATTCAATTAAAACTTGATGTTGGGTTTTCTTTAAATTTGGCCGCAACGACAATAAGACTTCGTTCATTAGTTGCAGCATATTGAATTGTCTTCGATTTTCATTAGATTGATCAACGGCAACCTGTTTGAAGCTTCGAATTAAGCTGGCAGCGCGTTCTAAGTTACGATAGATAATTCCGAGGTTTTCTTTGCTATCACTGAGAAATTTGGCAAGTTGACTAGAGGTTAGCTTTTTCTCATCGAAGGCTTTTTGAATATCCGCCAACTTATCTTGCATTAAGGTCGAGGCAGTGACTCCTAAACCGATCGGTGTATTAACCTCATGGGCAACACCTGCTACCATTTGGCCTAAACTAGCCATTTTTTCCGTTTCTACAATTTGATTTTGGTACTGATGCAGCGTCTCAAGCGTATTTAATAAGTCCTGATTGGAACTTTTCAATGCGATTGTGCGTTCGTTAATTTTTTGTTCCAAGCCTTGGTTCAGTTGGCGAATTTCGTGTTCAGCAGCTTGCAGTTTATTAATTTGCTGCTCAATTCTATCCATCATGTTGTTGATGGCTCGACCTAGCATATGCAGCTCTTCCATGTTGGTGGCGGGCACGCGAATGCTGAAATTCTTTTCTTTGGTTACTTTTTGTACAACTGAAAGTAACGATTCAATCGGAGATGTAAAGCGTTTTTGTAGACGCCGACTGATCAAATAAGCGCCAAGCAATGCTAATAAGGCAATAAATAAGTCAGATAAAATGCGGCTCTGCATATATTTGTTAAGTTCAGCTAAACTGGCACGAATATAAACATAACCGATCGTTTTTCCTTCAAATTCAACGGCTTTTGCAATTTCCACCATTTCAGATTTAAAGGCGGGTTCTTTTAATTTTTCCACTCGTTCAAATTGAGTTGGGTAAGGTCCAGCTTCTTGCCGATTGTAGCTCGAGAAAAAACTCAGTTCAGATGTTTCAGCCGTTAATTTATAGATATGAATGTTATGCAATATTTCTATTGCTTCAAAAGATTTTAACCGACTGTCTTCGGTCTCGGCATCGTCGAGTAATAACCCAGCTTTTGCATTAAAGGCGATGATGTTGGCGTAGCCATGTAACTGAGTGATGAGTTTCTTTTTTTGGAAACTGACATCTTGCATGGTGGAAATAGTCAAGGATGTGAGTAGCGTGATACTACAAATAAGCATCACGACCCAAGTCAGAGCGCTTTTAATCGAGGAGGTCCTTGCTATCGCAGTCATTTTTCCCCTTATTCCTTCAAGATCCGAGCTTGTGGTGATGCATAATGCAAAGTGCTAGCTGTATTGATTGCGGTGGCTACCTTCGGTTTGAGTCGCTAAAAAAAGCGTGAAACCACCTAAAACTTAACAGCAGAAATTCGAAAATCCTATACGAATTGCACATTGATGTTATGCATTTTGCACGGATTAAGCAAATCAGAATCGAAAAAAAAATCTAGGAGAGTTAGAAAAAAAGATAGGGAAAACAGCTTGCTACAGAGAGCTTAGGCCAGCATCTTTATCAATACTGGCCTTTGATTTTATTGCTTGAGACTGTGGTAAACCACGAATCCTTGTCGACGAGCGAGTTCTTTCACATTACCAAAAGTTGCTTTCAGCCATTCGGCATAAGGCAGATGCGCGTTAGCAACCAAGGTTAAACTGCCCTGTTGATTTAGTTTTGCTTTACTGTCGCGAATAAATTGCTCAGCAATACTCAAGTCAGTCTTCAAGCCGGTGTGGAAGGGCGGGTTACTGACAATATGATCAAAGTTTGGCAGCGTTTGCACTAAGCCATCGGCAGCGAGCACTTCGCCAGCAAGCTGATTTAAAGCCAATGTTGCTGAGGTACTGGCAACAGCAAGTGCACTAATATCAGTCGCAAACAATTGAATTTGTGGATGACGCAGTTTTAAAGCTGCGCCAATGATGCCTGCACCACAGGCAAAATCGAGTACTTTGCCTTGCTGCACATGCTCAAGGTTTTCTAACAGTAATGCGGTGCCTTGGTCCAATTGACCATGGTTAAAAACGCCCGGTATAGAACAAAAAGCAAATTTAAAAGCACCATGTTGTAGATTAAACTGTGCCATCTCGCTTTGTTTTAACGATTGCTCTTGCAAGCCGTTTAAAGCAAACCATAAACAATGTTTCGCATTATCAAGTTTGTGTGCATGCAGCCCAAGCTTCTCTGCTAAGTTGGCCAAACTTTTGATGCCGCCTTTATTATCACCCACTAAATATACTTGGCTATTGCCATGCAACAGTGGTTGTAGTCGAGCCAACACATAATGCAGCAACTCTTTGCTTTTGGGGTAAAACAGCACCACAGTATCGAACTGAGCTTCGATTTTGAATTCATGCGTTAGAGTCGTTGGCAGTTGTGCTCGCCATACGCTGGCGACCGAGACGTCACTGGTGATACAGGTCACGTCCAGTTGCTCGGCAGCCAACTCAGCGGCGAGTTGGTCAGCCATCGGTTCGATGATTAAAATCTTTCCTGTTAAATCATTGATGTTGCGCAGCAGCAACTGGCTCTGTGGGTATAACATTAAACCGTCCGCTCAAACATTAAATCCCAAACCCCATGACCTAAATTGACACCGCGATTTTCAAATTTGGTTAATGGCCGATGGTCTGGCCTTGGCACATAGCGTTGATCGCTGGCGAGGTTTTTAAAGCCTTCTGCTTGCATCATCACTTCCAGCATATGCTCCGCATAGTTTTCCCAATCGGTTGCCATGTGAAACACGCCGCCAATTTTCAACTTTTTACGTAATAGTTGCACAAAATCGGGTTGTACAATCCGACGCTTATGGTGACGTTTTTTATGCCATGGATCTGGGAAAAATAATTGCACTGTATCTAATGAGGCATCAGCGATGGCATCATTCAGAATTTCTACCGCATCGTGTTCGAACACACGTAAGTTCTTCACTTGGGCAGTTTCGGCTTCACCTAAGCAAGCGCCAACCCCAGGCTTGTGCACTTCAATGCCGATAAAATCTTTCTCAGGGGCGGCTTTGGCCATTTCAACCAAAGATTTACCCATGCCAAAACCAATCTCCAACACAACATGACTGTCACGGCCAAATACTTCGGCTAAGTTGTATGGCGTGGTTTGATGTTCTAATCCCATGGTTGGCCAGAATTGGATTAACGCCCGTTCTTGACCTTTGGTTAAACGGCCTTCGCGCAGGACAAAACTGCGGATCCGCCGCAAATATTTTGGCTCTTGCGGATCAACAACTGTGATGTCGTCGTTGTTGGCTGGATGCTCGGCGTTGCTCATTTTTTACTCCACGGGATTTTAAGCGGCGCACATTATGGCCAATTGTCACTTGAACCGCAATCAAAGCCTGCGAACCAACGGACAAGACGCCCAATTCGCCGAATAATTCAATGCAGAATGAGCGAGAAAATTGGCACAAAGCCCATGAGCAGGTAGACTGCCAACAAATTTGTCGTGGTGAGAATTCAAAGCGTGGAAAATCAGTTGGCAATTGCGAGGTTTCAGCAGCAAGTTATTGTTTGGCAACAACAACACGGTCGGCATCAACTGCCATGGCAACAGCGTGTTGACAATGAACCAGCAGCTGCGGCCGCTTATCGTGTGTTGGTGTCTGAATTGATGCTACAGCAAACTCAAGTTGCAACCGTGATCCCGTATTTCGAACGTTGGATGGCCACTTTTCCAACGGTTCATGCATTAGCCCAAGCCGATGAAGATGAAGTGATGCGCTTGTGGCAGGGCTTAGGGTATTACGCTAGAGCGCGTAACCTGCACAAAGCTGCCAAGTATTTGGCTGAGCAAGCAGATTTTCCAACATCGCTCGCTGAGCTGTTACAAGTGCCAGGCGTTGGTCGATATACCGCTGGGGCCATTCTTTCTTTTGCTTTTGATCAATACGGGCCTATTGTCGATGGCAATGTCCGGCGTTTGTATTGTCGTTTTTTTGCTTTAGCAGGGGCGCCACATAGCACTGGATTAGAGAAGCAATTATGGCAAAAAGCGCACGATTTGACACCACAGCTGCAAAGCCGCAGTTTTAGTCAGGGGTTGCTCGATTTAGGCGCAACAATTTGCAAGCCAAGGCAGCCACTGTGCGAGCAATGCCCGCTTGCCAGCGATTGTGCGGCGCTTCGGTGCAATCAGGTCAATGAGTATCCAAATGCCAAAGCTAAAAAAATTGTGCCTACTAAGAGTGGCAATTTTTTATGGATAACCCAGGGAGAAGCCATCTTATTGCAAAAAAGACCAAGCCCAGGCATTTGGGGCGCGCTTTGGTGCTTACCACAAGTCGACGATGACTCGCCGTTGCTTGCAAATGCTGTGCTGCATGGCGAATTTAATCATCAGTTTACTCATTACAAATTAGCCGCCAAGGTGTGGCAGTTGCCATTAGCCAACTATGAGTTGGCATTACGGCAAGCCGCGCCAGAAATTTGGGCGAAAGCCAACGAATTGGCTTTGTTAGGCTTACCTGCGCCCTTGAAAAGCTATTTTGCAGAAAACTTCTCACCCGCATAACACCTATAAAACCAAGGCCATCAGACCTACTGCTAAAGTAGTAGGTTTTTAACCCTAAGGCAGCATAGTCAGCACAAGCTGCGTACTTTTAAAGTGATGTCTCTTGCAACACACTATAAAGAGGCATTTCCAATGATTTATGCACAACCAGGACAAGCAGGGTCGAAAGTTACAGTTCAAGCTCGTTACGACAACTATATCAATGGTCGTTGGCAACCACCGGTGGATGGTCAATATTTTGATAATGTATCGCCAGTCACGGGCCAAGTTTTTTGTCAAATTCCCCGTTCAAATAAAGCGGATATCGAGTTAGCACTCGACGCGGCTCATGCGGCAAAACAGGCTTGGGGCACAACCTCCGTCACAGCGCGTTCCAATATTTTATTGAAAATTGCCGATCGTTTAGAACAAAACCTCGAGATGATGGCGGTTGCTGAAACTTGGGATAATGGCAAAGCGATCCGCGAAACTTTAAACGCCGATGTGCCGCTGGCCGTTGATCATTTCCGCTATTTTGCTGGCGCCATTCGGGCCCAAGAAGGCAGCGTCGGTGAAATCGATCACAATACGGTGGCTTATCACTTCCATGAGCCATTAGGCGTGGTCGGCCAAATCATTCCATGGAACTTTCCTTTATTAATGGCCGCATGGAAATTGGCGCCAGCGCTGGCTGCCGGCAATTGTGTGGTATTAAAACCCGCCGAGCAAACGCCTTGGTCAATCTTGAAATTTGTCGAATTAATTGGCGATTTATTACCGCCAGGTGTACTCAATATCGTCAATGGCTTTGGCAAAGAAGCCGGCGAAGCCTTAGCCACCAGCAAACGAATTGCCAAAATTGCCTTTACCGGCTCAACGCCAGTGGGCGCGCATATTTTAAAATGTGCTGCCGAAAACATCATTCCTTCTACCGTTGAATTAGGCGGCAAATCGCCGAATATTTTCTTTAATGATGTGATGAATTTTGAAGACAGTTATTTAAGTAAGTGCATCGAAGGGGTGGTATTGGCATTCTTCAACCAAGGTGAGGTTTGTACTTGCCCATCTCGTTTGTTGATCCAAGAGGACATTTACGATGCTTTTATTGCCAAAGTCATCGAAAGAACGCAACAAATCAAACGCGGAAATCCACTTGATACTGAGGTGATGGTGGGAGCGCAAGCTTCTCAGCAACAGTTCGATAAAATCATGAGTTACTTCAGCATTGGCCGCGAAGAAGGCGCGCAGGTGTTGATTGGCGGCGATAAAGAGCAGTTATCTGCTGAACTTGGCGGTGGTTTTTATATTCAACCGACCTTGTTTAAGGGCAATAACAGTATGCGAGTGTTCCGGGAAGAAATTTTTGGGCCAGTGGTGTCAGTCACAACCTTTAAAGATGAAGCAGAAGCTTTGGCAATTGCCAACGATTCCGAGTTTGGTTTGGGCGCTGGCGTTTGGACTCGCGATATGAATCGAGCGTATCGTATGGGCCGTGGCATTGAGGCGGGTCGAGTCTGGACCAACTGTTATCATCACTATCCTGCGCATGCCGCTTTTGGCGGTTACAAAAAATCGGGTGTAGGTCGTGAAACGCATAAAATGATGCTCAATCATTACCAGCAAACCAAAAATTTACTTGTGAGCTATGATGTAAATCCGTTAGGGTTTTTCTAAAGAGCGAGCGCTCAGTCAGCGCTTAGCAAGCAACATCAAAACAAAACCAGTGTCTCGGCACTGGTTTTGTTTGGAGAGGGAAATGCCGTCGGTCGTTAGTGCCACCACCAAAGCAACAGATGAGCAGCAGGCTGCGCAGGAATTAGCGTCGCAGCTATGCCAACAATCCGGTCAACCCCAGTTGGGGTTTGTGTTGTTTTTCTGTGCAGCAGATTATAACTTGCCGCTGTTAGCGCAGGCACTGCAAACCCATTTTGCCGATCTCCCGGTGGTTGGTTGTACCAGTGCAGGTGAGATCAGTCCGCAAGGCTATGCCGAACATTCGATAGTCGCCCTTGGGTTTGCCGCGGCCGATTTTCAATTAGCCAGTGTCTGTATCACAGAGCTCGTGCAGTTTGATTTATTGAAAGCGCAACAAGTAGTGACGCAGCTAAAACGGCAACTGAATGCTCAGGACCATCAATGCTTTGTCATGACATTGCTGGATGGTTTGTCGGCGCAGGAAGAACTTGTCTTACTAGCGCTTGAGTCTGCGCTGGGGTCAATCGCGCATTTTGGCGGTTCAGCAGGGGATAATCATCAATTACGCCGCACCCATTTGTTCTACCAGGGGCGTTTTTACAGCAATGCGGCTGTGCTGTTGATGGTACAAACAGCGCTGCCATTTACTGTGTTTAGTACCAGCCATTTACAACATGGCACTGAAAAATTGGTGGTCACAGCCGCTTCCGTGCAAAGCCGGGTGGTGTATGAGTTAAATGCCGAACCAGCAGCACAAGCTTATGCTGATTTACTGGGCTTAACTGTTGCCGAGCTCAATCCGACAGTCTTTGCGCTGCATCCTTTGGCCGTGCGAATTGGCCAAGAATATTACATTCGCGCGATCCAAAAAGTGAATGAAGATCTCAGTCTGACTTTTTACTGTGCAATGGCCAACGGCATGGTGTTAACGGCGATGAAACCGGGAGATCTGATCGCTAATTTAACGGCGCAACTCCAACACTTAAGCAGCAATTTAGGCGAACCTGTGTTGACCATCGGCTGTGATTGCGTTTTACGCAAATTGGAGGTCGATCAATTACAGCTAGCAAAACCTGCTCAAAGCCTGTTTGCCCGTTTTAACGTGGTTGGCTTTAATACTTATGGTGAACACTTTAATGGCGTGCATTTGAATCAAACCTTCACAGGGGTGATGTTTGCCAAGCCGAATCCATCGCTATGACGAACTCCGAGATCGCTGAACTTCAACAAGAACTCAATCGACTGCGGGCGCAAAATGCCAAGCTGCAAAAAATCAATCAAGCCTTGATTGAGCGGGTCGAAGCGATTGGCAGTACTTCACCCTATGCTGCTTTTGAACATGCTGCGACATTATCGGAACAAGTACGCGAAAGAACGGCGCTGCAACAGCAAGCGTTAGCGCAAAAAAGTTTGTTACTGCAACATACCGTGGATAACTTGGCGCAAGGTGTGGCTTTGGTTGACCCACAAGGCGTGTTTCAGCTGTGCAATCAGCAATTTTTGCAGTTAACAGAGCTCAGTGCAGAACAATTCAGTTTACCTGTCCCTGCTGAGCAACTGCTGCGACAAAGTGCGATAGCGCAGTTGTACTCTGCTGAACTTCAGCCGTTTAACGACACGCTTACAGTTGCAAGTCACAGTAAAGAGCATCAGATCAGCGCCATCAGTGGTTTTGTTAAACCCGGCTTGGTGTTGACCCTTGAATGGTATCAATTATCGGACGGCAGTACGCTTTACACTTTGACCGACATCAGTGAGCAATATCGTTATACCGAAGCATTGCGGGCGAGTGAGCGTTGGATCCGCACCATTACCGATCACATCCCGGCGATGATTGCCTATTTAGATGCTGACTTATGCTTTCGCTTCACCAATCAAGGCTATGACGAATTTTATGGGGTGAGCCGCGGTTCATTAATTGGGCTTGCCATTACCCAAGTGCAAAGCCAAGCCGCGCTGTCCCAGCTTGCTCCGCATTTTGCCAAGGTGCTGGCGGGAGAAAACACCGTATTTGAAGTGGATGAAGCCAATCACTTGGGCGAAGTGCGCTGTTTATTAAAATCATATGTGCCAAATTTTGCGACAGCTTCAGCAGAAAATGCTAACGGTGCCTTCGATGTTGATAGTTCGGCGCCTCATCGCCCGGTTGGTTTTTTTGTGCTGATCCGTGACATCACGGAGCGTAAACAAAGTTCGGCGGCCTTGTTGCAGGCGAATGTGATGTTAGAGCAGCGGGTGCTTGAACGCACTCAGGATTTATCGCGACTCAATCAACAGCTAATGGCGGCAAAAAAGGTCGCTGAACAGGCGAATCAATCGAAATCAGCATTTTTAGCGGCGATTAGCCACGATTTGCTGCAGCCATTAAATGCGGCGCGCTTGTTTAATGGCAGTTTGGCCGAACAAACAAAGCCACAGCAAGCGCAGGAGCTGGTCGCTGCGACAGCGCGCTCACTCGATAACGTGGCGCAATTACTGGCGAGTTTGGTGGAGATGTCGCGTTTAGAGGCGCAAGTGCAGCAAGTCGAGTGGTCGCAATTTTCGCTAGGAGAGCTTCTCAACGAGTTGGTGGCGGAATTTGCGTTACCGGCACAGCGGGCGCAGCAGCAGTTGACGTTGTTGCCCTGTAACCTTTGGGTTCGAAGTGATCGGGTATTGTTATCCCGTATTTTGCGCAACTTATTGAGTAATTCGCTTCGTTACACGCCACAGGGAGGTCGGATCGTGGTCGGTGCCAGGCGTCTGCTCAAGCAAGTTGTGGTGCAAGTGATTGATAATGGTATCGGCATTTCCGAGACCGATCATCAAATTATTTTTAATGAGTTCAAACGGTTACATCCTGAACAGCAACAAGCTACACAGATGAAGTCGCAAGCTGATCGCGCGATGGCATGGCATGAGGCGGGACTAGGCCTTGGTTTAGCGATAGTGCAAAAAACAGCAGCCTTGTTGCAACATCCTGTCTCGGTAAAATCACAGCTGGGCAAAGGCGCTTTATTTTCGATTTGTCTGCCAAGAGTTGCGCAACCAGCTTTACAACAAATTGGCCATGCTGAAAGTGCAGGCGCTGGGTTGCACTTTCAGCATCATCAGCAGCAAAATCAGCAGCAGTCAATTACTGCGCAGTTGGTGACTCCGCAAGCTGATGTCAGTCAAGGTTATCCATTGAATGATTTGCCAGCTTCTCCATGGCTGCAGCCGCTTGCTGGCAAACGAATTTGGGTCGTGGATAATTCGATGGAGATCCTTGCAGCCATGCGCGCACTCCTTCAGCAGTGGGGTTGTGAGGTGATGACTGCGTTGTCGGAAGCTGATTTAAGGCAGCAAACGCAGTTACAGCAATTAGATTCAGCAAGCCAAGTTCGCGCGATGCCGGACCTTTTAATTGTCGATTATCACTTGGATGAGGGCTGCTCAGGGCTCGTTTTAGCGCATGATTGGTTGGTGCAGACTGCCGAAACAACCCAGCAAATTCCAGTGCTAGTGATTAGTGCAGATCCGACAGCAGAATTACGAGCTCAAGTGCAACGTCTGCAATTTCATTTTTTGCCAAAGCCTGTCGCCCCTGTCAAACTCAAGGCGTTACTAGTTCATTTATTGAGGTGAATTGGTACACAGCTTACCAATCGAACCGTGACTTTATGTTTCGGCTTCGCGCCAGCAACAGCCAGCCTCTGGAATTTTTCAGCAGTGTCACCAAGTTCCGACAACATTTTAATCTTAAAATTTTGTAGACAGAGCGGTTTTGATCCAAATAAGAATTATTTTCATATAAGCTCTAGCAATGGGCTTGGTAAAGGGCGTTGGTTGCAATAAAATCTTGCTGCAAATGAAGAGGTTGGTGCAATCAAACCAGAGAACCTGCAATTTTCTAAAATATTCTTGTTGGAGCGGAGCTGCATTATGAAATTAAGTCGTTGGGTGATTGCTTTAAGTGGTTTATGGTTAAGTACTGGCTTGAGCGCGCTACAAGCTGCTGAAGTCAATGTCTATTCAGCACGCCAGCAAGAGCTGATCAAACCACTTTTGGATAAATTTACCGCAGAGACTGGCGTTAAAGTAAATCTGATCACCGGCAAACCTGACGAATTACTGACCCGCATTAAACAAGAAGGCCGCAACAGCCCAGCGGATGTGTTATTGAGCACTGATGTGGGCCGTTTGTATCGGGCGAAAGAATTATCCTTAGTTCAGCCTGTGCAATCGGAGATCCTGAACAAACAGATCCCCGCACAGTATCGAGATCCAGCCAATTTATGGTTCGGTTTAACGATGCGTGCTCGACCCATTTTATATGTGCCTGGCAAAATCGATCCGAAAGAGTTAAGCACCATTGAGAATTTGGCTGATGCCAAATGGCGTGGGCGCATCTGTATTCGTTCATCCGACAATGTTTATAACCAATCGATGGTTTCTGGTTTAATCGCTACGCTCGGTAAAGAGGCAACTGCAAAGTGGGCTAGTGATTTTGCTAAAAACTTTGCACAGCCGCCTAAAGGGGGCGATCGCGATCAAATCAAAGCGGCTGCTGCTGGGGTTTGCGATATTGCCATCGCGAATACCTATTATTTAGCGGCAATGCTGGAAGATCCGAAAGATAAATCAGCTGCATCTGCGGTGAAGGTGTTTTGGCCGAATCAACAAGACCGGGGTGCGCATGTGAATATCTCGGGTGCTGCAGTGTTAAAACATGCACCGAACAAGGCGCAAGCGCAGCAACTGATCGAGTACATGGTCTCTGCACAAGCCCAGCAATGGTATGCCGAAGTCAACCACGAATATCCAGTAGTTGCAGGCGTGGCCACCAGCGAAATTTTAAAAAGCTTCGGTTCGTTTAAAGCAGATACCCTTTCGCTAGATCAGTTAGGCGCTCTCAATCAACAAGCTTTAATGTTGATGGATAAAGCAGGCTGGAAATAATCTTTGAAAGGACTTTCCCTGCGCCAGCACGGGCTGTGGCTGGCGTTGCCCGCGCTATTAATTTTGCCTCTGCTCGTGGTGTTTGCCAGTTGGCTTGCGCCAAAATGGGACATTTGGCAGCATTTAGCCGAGACAGTGCTTAGCACTTATATCCTTAACTCATTAATACTGGCCACTGGTACAGGGCTTTTAAGTCTTTTACTCGGCGGCAGTTTGGCCTGGCTCGTAGCAAGATATCAGTTTTGCGGTAAAGCATGGCTCAGTTGGGCTTTAGTTTTGCCGTTGGCGATGCCTGCATACATTGTGGCTTACAGCTACGCTGGTTTGTTAGATGCGGCTGGCCCAGTACAAAGCCAACTGCGAGCCCTGACTGGTTGGGGCTATCACGACTACTGGTTTCCGCAGATCCGCAGTCTTGGTGGCGCCATTCTTATTTTGAGCTTGGTGCTTTACCCTTATGTTTATTTATTGGCGCGCCAAGCGTTTAGCCAGCAAAACCCTGCTTGGCGCGAAGCGGCGCTGAGTCTTTCAAGCCAAGGTTATCTGTGGCGAGTGGCACTGCCATTGGCAAGACCTGCTCTGTTGGGCGGCACGGCTTTGGTGATGATGGAAGCGTTTGCTGATTATGGCACTGTGGCGTATTTCGGTATTCCTGTGCTGACGACTGGCATTTTTCGCATTTGGTTTGGCATGGGCGATGTCGCGGCTGCGGCTCAGCTATCTGCCTTACTGTGCGCCATTGCTATGGGGTTGGTGGCGTTAGAACTGATGAATCGTCGGCAACTGCGGTTTTTTGACCGTAGTGCGGGGAGTCGCCGTATTGCGCCGCAACCACTGAAAGGCTGGCGCAATTATTTAGCCATGTCTTTTGCTGTGGTCGTTTTAGCGGGCGGGTTTTTAGTGCCAGCTGCCGCTTTGTTGATTTGGAGTTTGACCGATCTCTCAGTGTGGACCCAGCTTGATTTTGCGCAACTGCTGCGAAATAGCCTTGGGCTGGCCGCTTTGAGCGCCTTTTTTGTGGTCGCGACGGCATTAATTTTGGTGTATGGCTTGCGCCAACGTTTGGCGGCACCTGTGCAGGTATTGATCCGCGGCAGTGGCTTTGGTTATGCCATTCCTGGCACAGTGATTGCGATTGGTGTGCTGTGGCCATTGAGTCAACTGGACCACTTCTTCGATCTATGGGCTGAACAATGGTTCGGGATCCGACTCGGCTTAGTGTTTACTGGCACCGTAGCTGCCCTCATTTTGGCCTACCTAGTGCGCTTTATTGCAGTGGCGATGCAACCGTTAGAAGCGGCTTTTAGCCAAATCCCACCCTCGATGGATCAGGCTGCGCGCAGTTTAGGCTGCTCGCGCTGGCAGGTGCTATGGCGCGTGCATCGACCGCTGTTAACAGGGCCAGTGTGGATTGCCTTGTTATTAGTTTTCGTCGATGTGCTGAAAGAATTACCGGCCACTTTATTGCTCAGACCTTTTAACTTTGACACGCTGGCGGTTCGTACTTTTGAGTTGGCTTCTGATGAACAACTTGCCGCCGCGGCAGTGCCAGCCTTGACCATCGTATTGGCAGGGTTGATCCCGTTAATTTGGCTCAATCGAGCCGCCGAAGGACGTCGTTATGCTGGTCATTAAACATTTAGCCTTGGCCTACGAGCAACATCAGGTGTTATTTGATCTGTCGTTCAGTTTAGACAGTGGCGAAATCGGCTGTTTATTAGGGCCGTCTGGTTCTGGCAAAAGCTCCTTACTCAGAGCCATTGCTGGTTTTGAACCTATTCAAGGGGGCGAGATCTTGTTAGATGGCCGGCTGCTCAGTAGCGCTGCCAGCCAAGTACCGCCTGAACATCGAGCGGTCGGTATGGTGTTTCAAGACTATGCCTTATTTCCGCATTTGACGGTTTGGCAAAATATTGGCTTTGGTTTAACTCACTTAGCGGCCACAGAGCGTCAACAACGGATCGAACAGTTATTAGCCTTAATTGGTTTAAGTGAATTGGGTCAGCGCTATCCTCACCAATTATCAGGTGGGCAGCAGCAACGGGTTGCGTTGGCAAGGGCGCTAGCACCAAAGCCAAGATTATTGCTGTTGGATGAACCTTTTTCCGGCCTCGATGCCGACTTACGGGCGCAGTTGGCCGCTGATGTACAACGAGTGCTACAGAGTGAAAAAATATCTGCATTATTTGTCACCCACGACCAGCAAGAAGCTTTTGCCTTGGCCGAGCGTATTGGCGTGGTGTTCGCTGGCGAATTGGTACAATGGGCTGATCCTTTGGCGCTGTATCATCAACCTGCGACGGCCCAAGTGGCGTCTTTTGTTGGCAGTGGCCATTGGTTAACGGCAAAAGTGGATGCTGATGGTTTATTGCATTGCGCTTTAGGTGTGCAAGCGGTGAATGCGCCTGCGGGCGATTACCAGTTGTTAGTTCGGCCCGAAGATGTCCATCATGACGATCAAAGCCCATTGCAAGCGCAAGTGTTAAAACGGACCTTTTGCGGCGCTTATCTGACTTATTTACTCGCGCTAGCGGACGGCCAACAGATCTCGTGTTTATTGGACAGTCACCATTTACATCAAGCGGGCGAATGGATTGGCATCAGTCCATCGCTGCGGCACTGGGTGATTTTTCCAAAAACTAGCAGTTAACTTCACGACGAAGTTTTTTCAGCGTTTTAGATAATGATCAAAATCGAGATGTTGGCTAATGAGGATGGCTTGCACCCGGTTGGACACGCCGAGCTTGCTTAAAATGGCAGACACATGCACTTTGACCGTGGTTTCGGCGATCGCTAAGTGAAAGGCAATTTGCTTGTTTGAATCGCCTTTAACCATCAATTGTAAAACCTTCAACTGACTGCGCGTTAAGCTCTGTACTTGCTGATGATATTGGCCATGATGATTGGGTTCAGGTTGGGCAGGCGAGTGATTTCGGAAAATCTCAGCAGGTAAATAAACATTTCCCGCCATGATTTGTGCGATTGCACTGCTCAGTTGCTCACGCGATGCAGATTTTGAAATAAAACCAGCGGCGCCCAAAGCCATCGCCTGCAGCACGGTATTTTTCTCGTCATCGGCAGAAATCATGGCGACAGCGATGGCTGGAAATTGCTGGCGCAGCATCATCAAACCATTTAACCCTTCGCCAGTGGGCAAATGCAGATCTAGCAGGATCAAATCAAGCGTTGGCTGTTGGCTGCCGATGTCCATGGCTACGGTGAGGCTTGGCGCTTGTAATACTGTGGCATCAGCAAAGTGGCAAGTGATGACTTGCGCCAATGCTTCGCGAAACAACGGATGATCATCAACGATTAAAAACGTATTCACTGAGCGCACACTCATGCAGATTAACAGCTTTTGCCAAAAGCTTATGCCAAAACCTTATGCTAACGAGGTTGTTGCTAATTTGCAGTAAAAACTTGCGGTTGGGTGGCAGCAAGCGCATAAGGCTCGATAACGCCAACATCATCGACCAGTAATTTCAATAATTGGGCAGTGATGGCAATTTTTTCATTGTTGAGTTGGCGATAGTCGAAAAATGGCGTGACAAGCACCTTGTGCTGAAGATCCACTGCAAATTCCGGCGTTAACCAATGAAGCTGCAATGCAAGGCCGCGGCTTTGATAGGTTTTGGCAAGCGTACGCCCAGCGATCAGTTGAATTGTGGTCGGCGATTGATGAAGCCTTGGCGCGCTAAACACTAACGCGGTATTCGCGTTT
>JACCEA012306155.1_pt1 | contig 17094 bp, 21 predicted proteins | sample 7449851 | NCBI WGS metagenome assembly JACCEA01 (sample SAMN15323453, study PRJNA562643) | freshwater metagenome | isolation source: river surface water | place: USA:Blue River Watershed | collected 2017-08-18 | reverse complement strand
TGTGTTGGCATGACAATAAAATCAAAAATCTTACACATACAACTGAATCATTCATTGCAAAAGCAAAAAGTATTCATGGTGACAAATTTGATTATAGTCAAACTGAATATACCGAAAGAGGATGTATTGTGAAAGTTGGATGTAAAATCCATGGTACATATGACGTAGAAGCTTGGCGTCATATTGACATTAATCACCCTAAAGAATGTCCAGATTGTGGAATTCTTAAAAGACTAATATCATCTCACAATTCAATTGATATTGATCATGATACAATAAAGCAAGCAAAACAAGTGCCATGCTTTTTATATATTCTGAAAATCAATAATTCCTTTTTTAAAATCGGCATAACAACACGAACTGTTCAGAAAAGATTTGCAAGCGAGACATTTACATATGAAGTTATTCGTTTGCGCAAAACAAATTTATATAACGCATTCAAAATTGAACAACGTTTTCTGAAGCTTATGAAAAAGCAAAACAGAAAATATATTCCTTCAAAAGATACAATGTCAGCTGGCCATACAGAGTGTTTTATTTAAGTCAATTGGGGTTCAATGCCTATGCGTTGCCCCTCCTTAAGATTTTACACTTAAGGTTCGGTTCAAGTTGTCCCAAAGGGAGTTCTTGCTTAATTCCGCGATTTTCTATTGCGATATTACTATCGCAAGATGGCCACATACCTATCCAATAAGGTATTCAATTGAAACCATCGCAATCTGCTTGAGAAGCCAATACGTCCATGATATTCATCAGGAGCAGGTGTTGGCAATATTCAACGACCAGATAATCATCCAGCTCAATACCATGCTGAGAAAGCAGGTATTCAGACCACTGATCCTTAGACCACACAACAAGCGGAGTAACCTGAGCTTGCCACAGTACAGGGTTACGGAGACCCATAACAAGGAAGGTGTCAGGAGTAACTTCCAGATCGCCCCAAGTTTTGCGGCGCAGAGTTTCATGAATGCGATCATTCAGAACAACACACACGCCTTCAGGGACATACTTGTCAGCCATCTGCTTCGGAGCGATACCACCACTCACAGGCTGAATCAAGGTCTTCATGTAGTTCTCACGAGTATTCAGCAGTTGCTTAACCTCGGTCATATACCGAGCAATTAGACCACCTACTCGACCAGTCTCGTTATACTTCCGCAGATTGCCAACCAGCTGGTTCATACCACGACCTTCCATGCAAACTTGCAGGATGCGAGAAGCCAGCTCAGCAATACGCGGATAAACCAATTCACCACTCGGCAAATTCTTGGTCATAAGATTGATCATCTTTGCGTCGGGCAACCGAATAAACAGAGTGCCACGCTGACCAACATCAGACAGGTCAATGTAGATGCCTTTATTGAACCCCTCATCCAACAGGCAACTCTTCATAGGAATGCCGGGACGAGTATTCAAAATCAGGTCACGTTTAAAAATGTTGCAGTTTTGAAAATAAACCGGCTTAGCAACAAGGCAGGAATCTTCAACTGCAAAAGCAGCTTTGCTATCATGCAGAATTTTGGTCAACTGAATTGCCAAAACAGTATCATTCGTTACGAGCATAAATCTCTCCTCAACAACTCGTTAAATTTACAGACTTAGCAAAAAGTCCAGCAAGATGATAACAACCAATGAGCTAATCCCATAAAGGAAGCCCAAGAACAGAATCTCAAGAATAATTTCTTTGACACCCTGCAAAACATCAGCAGCACCCTTTTTGAATTGAGCGTAGGTCACTCTACGAGTGACCCACATCCAAAGCAATTTCAGGATGAACAGAAAGTCCATCATCCACGAATCTCCGCAGCACGTTGATTAATGTAATCATCCAGATAAACAGGATAATTGCCACTCTCTTCATCTTGCAGAATCGCCTTAACAGTATGAAGCGCACCAGAGTTGGCAAGATACTTCACACCTTCAGGAGACATCTTCTGCAATTTTTCCTCAGAGAACATATATGCAGATTCGTTTTGACTTACCTGAACGAGACCAACGATAACCTGCTTGACAGAACCATCAGGCATATGCATTTCAGCAAAGCCAATCTTGTCAGAAAGATCATTCACTTGTTGTTCATTCAGGCCATCAAACTTGTCACCAGTATGCAGACCAAGTTTTACAGCCAGTGCAGCCATAGCATGGCGAATGGTATTGTGCTTAGCCTTAACGCTGTTCATACCAGCAACAATGTCAATGTTCATGACTTCCTGACGACCATCACCCAAGGTGACAATCGCTGTCGGCATAGAACGATCAGGACGTACTTTGCTCACACCTTTCAGGCCAGTTTGAGAGTACAGACGACCACAGCCAATGGGACGCCAACATTCGGCAACCACTTGGAAACCTTGATCCTCAAACTCTTTAACCTCGACAATATCAATCCGATCAAAACCAGACAGGATGATATTCCGGCCTTCAGCGTCACGACCCAGAACAACTTCATAGTCGCCATCATAAAATTCAGGCTTTTTGAAGATTTGCATTTCACGCACAGACGGCTTAACCATAGTGCGACGAATAATGCGTTTTTGGAGATTGCTGGCAAAAGTGGACGAAATATCCAATTCACCCGCTACATACTCCAAAGTGTCCTGATCAAACGGAACAAAGGCAACGATTGCATTCTTGATAGTCTGATCATCATCAGGCATACGAGAATCAATCGGAGTGTCCGGCATATGAGCGATAAACGCATCAGCCAGAACATGAGTCTTCAGGCGAGAAGGAATAGATGCCTTCGCTTCAAACAGGGTATCGATAGCCACAAGGCCATCAGCACGACGATAGTAACCAAACCCAGCAGCCTTATACAGGGCACCGGTATACGGCTTCACGATGAGCTTATTGCTGGTAGACAGCATAGACTCAGAGGTGGGGTGAATCGGCAGATCACGCATCAGACGCATCATGTCACGTTCAGTCAGGGCTTTCATACCATTGCCGATATGATACCCCAAAGTAAACATGCGATCAGTAGGCCCGCGACTATCACGAATGCGTTCCCATTCCCACACACCATGTTCAGCATTGAAACGGAAAGGACTGACGACAATCATCGCATGCTGAGCTTTCTTCGTAGCATTATAGCTATTCTGAATACGGAACTCACATGCAGACATCAGATTGCGAACGTCAATCTCAGTCGAGGTCAGTATAAAATCAATACTGTTATCCTCGAACGAATTCTGGATTTCAGCATTTTGCTGAAGAATCATGTAAATCATTTTGTTCTGATTCACGATACAGGAGTTATACTCCTCGTTCTCGCCGAAATAATCGGAACGAGTACGCATCATAGTAGAGCGTTCCAGCAAATACAGCGGGAATGCAAAACCATGGGCAGCCGGTTGGAACAAACGGGCTGGAATGGAGATCTCAGAACGACGATCTTCAATATCAGTAACCATGATGCTAACACCGGCCATAGACCAGCTTACATCATACTCGACCTTCAGCTTGGAAAGAGCAGAACGCACAAGCTCAACCGCATCTTCACCAGTCAGATCGGTATCATAATTAGGAACTTCATTGGGCATCAGAAATTTCATTAATACTCACCTCAGTTGAATTTTCTAAGAAAGAGGGGGCGCACCCCCTCAATTGGCCTTACATGTAAGACTTTTCAGTCTCAACAACAGCTTCCGCCTTCTGAGAAGCGGCAGGCGCTGGCATATCACCGAAAGGCAAATCCAGTGCCGGAACACCAAGCTCCAAACTCGCCGGAACCGTCAGGGCATCCATACCGGGCATCTCAGGGGCTACACTAGAGCCACCAAAGTCATACGCGGTAATGTTCAGCTCAAAACGACACACGAGGTTGTTGGTTTCTTGACTGGTAATGGGGAACAGACTGCCAATGGCATACATGTTCACCTTACCATAACCTTGATTGTGCAGATACTTCGCACGGGAATTCCCACTGCTAGTGTCATACACAGCACCAACAAGATGCGCTGCACGTTTGTCGCCGATCTTAACACTGCCACGCAGCACATTGCGACCAGAGTCACCAACGGCATGCAGACCAGTGGGCTTGCTTGGACTGATGCTATCACCAGCAAAGTCGATCTCACACAAGGTGCTGATCTTATTGATGACAGGCATCTTAAAGTCAGCAGCAATACTGCGCAGAGCATCACCAGTATAGGTAACAGCCGGAGTGGCAGTCTGCGGGAAAATGACGGTAGACATGATCAACTTGTTATCATTGATCTGCTTATTCGTCATGTCGTTGAACAGATTGGAGTCAAAATTGACACCTTGCTGGGTAACTTGATAGTATTTGTTGTCCAGCGCATTGTTCCAAGAGGAAGCATAGTGCGGAACATACACATCTTCAAGCTGACCATCAATGATCAACGAATTCAGCTTCGGATTGTTGAAGAAGATATTCATCATCTTGAACAGATCAGAGCTTCCACGATCAACAGCCGGTACAGCGATCCAAACACGCTGCATCTGATACAGAGGATTGGCCACTTTGTTGTTATGCAATTGCATCGTAAACATACGATAGGGAATCCATTCTTCACCTACTTGATGCAGGAAAATACGGGAAACATCCATCGTGTCACGGAAAAGTTGCAGGGACACCAAAGTTTTGGGGAAAGAAGCATTAAACATATAACCGTCCACCTTATTAGTAATTAATAACCGTAAATTTAGTCTCAAAGACCAAAAGAGAGCACAATCCAATGCTAATAATAACAGAGGATGGTTAGCAATTTTTTCGTCGTTATAACAAACGCATGAAACTATTCAATGCTTTTATCAAATCGCCAGAAAAAGACATTTGCCAACAAAAACATGCAAAAATAACTAATATAAAATCAGCACGAGATTTCAAATGTGTTTTGGGAAAATATCTAAGATAAATCCCCAAGACACAGATAAAAGATGGCATCATCAAAAACAAAATGAGGCCAAAGTAAAAAAGCATAATCATACTTTAAAACTTGTCATTTCAGGTATTTCATACTGAAAATGAACATAAGGTTCAAAATAAATTTCTAATGCCAAGAAGTGACCACTATACTTAAGCTTAACAGTATAGTTAGAAAGAACATTCATCATTTCATCAATTTTAGGCTTCATTGCCTTAGCTCTGTTTCCATCACCAACAGTATATCTTTGGTAATTTCTTTGCATAGCAAAAGATAAAAACGAACGCACATATTGTTCAATCATATATTGATCTTTTACAATATCTTCCCAAAAAAGCCAATGCTCTGGAGAGACAAATGATAGAAAAGAAACACCAATAAATTTCTTATCAGCAGGCTTTGAACTTTTATCAGAAATATATTGAAAACGAGTTGGAACAATGCGCTTATTCTGAAATTTAAATTCTACTCCGGGAAACGTAGTACATTCATCCCAGCGCAATGTAGTAGTTTGATTTCGTGTAAAAGTAGCCTTATTACACATTGAATTCAGGACAAGAGCTAAGGTAGCAGTTGCGTGATTTTCAACTAAATCATGAAAAGAAGTTATTCGTAAAGATAGCATTACATTACCTCATCATTAACCGCAAAGCTTGTCTTGCAATCTGCAAGAAATTATCATGTTTCTTGGCTGTTAATGGCATACTAGTTAACAACGCCAAAGATTTAGCAAGGTTAACATTTTTTTCACGCACAATCATGTCATTACATCTAATGCCAGTTGCAAGATACATTGCAATATATACTTGTTCCCACGTATGAAGATTAATCAAAATATCATAACTACGTCCATTATTGCTCGACACTTTAATCTTAGAATGCTCATACTTGAACTTAAATCTTTTACCACATACTTGGCTATAAAAATTCATATAAGCATCTATAGTTGCATCTGCCGAAGACGAATGTAGGGCACGACTATTGCCATCAGCAAAAGTACATACCGCAGAAACTGGTCGTCCACTCGTATTTCCTACTACTATAACAGTAGGGATATAACAAATTTTAGGACTCTCTATTCTTTCTAGAAATCCACTCATAATGCCAAATAAAATTTGGCGCTCATCTCGTGATAATTGACTTTTGAGAATTTCAGCAAGCTGTTCTGCTTTGTTTACTATTCTAGTATCAGACATTGTATACATATTTTTCTCCAAATAAAAAGGCCCCTTTTGGGGCCTACTTTTTTAAGCGTTGCGACGATTGCAAACAGTGGGCCAGTCAACTTCGTTATAGGCAACACTGTCCTTAAACACAAGTTGATGCACGGAAGATTCATATTCTTCCATGGTGGCACAATCTTTTTGGACATAATTGCCATCAGCATCAATGCTGACAGAAATCAGACCTTTCGCAGACTTCTTCACGCCATTGTCAGTCACCGGATCCTTAAACAGCTCACGGAACTGACCATTAACGACACCACCGGTAGCCTTGATAGCATAACCGAGAGAATCGCGAGTAACATAGCGATAGGTGAATGCTGTTATTTGACAGAAAAATAATCTGTTAATGATTGTCCATTTAACACATCAATTTCAAATAGTTCAGTAGTCCAAGGACGCAATATCCTATGCTGAACAAATTCACTTAAAATAGATTGCTCTAAATTGTAAACATCAATCAATGTAGATTCATATGTAGATAGCACTTCAACATTTTGCTTAGACTGACTTCTAATTGAAGACAATCTGCGATTTAAATTGATAGTTATACCAATTTTATATCGTCTACCAACCTTTAAGTAATACAAAATACCATTCCTTGAACACATTTCTGGATTTTCATCAAACATAGATTTGCAATATCCTCCAGGCAAATTGCCATCAAGAATAAGCTTATCTACAGCACAATGAAAACATCCTTGTCCGCTTAAATGCTTTTGAGCATTCTTGGAAAAAGATCCATGTATAGGACATATAATTTCAACACAAGAAGATTTACGTGTCGTGAAATCAGATGGAGTGATATATTGATACTTAAAATTATGAATTTCATTAGCCTGATTAATGAACTCTTCAAAATTACGAGTTCTAGATTTAATGGAACTTTTTATACCACAATGCCTACATCCATTTTTAGAAATAAGCAAAGAGCGAGGAATATATGTAGTATCACCATGCAAACTGCATGAAAGTGTTACACTACCAGATTCCATTCCAATGTACTGTGACATATCAATATGAAATTTGTCGCCATATTTGGCATAACAACGTTCAAGATATTCTTCTTTAGAAATAGTTGGCCTAATAAAGGTTGGTTTAGCACGAACCTTCTTTTCTGCACTACACTTAGGGCAACCCCAAGTTAATTGCATTAACTTATCAGCACTTTGCATAAAATCACCATGATCTTTGCAAGTTACGATTGACTTAGCCTTAGCCTTAATGTACTCAAACTTTGTCAAATCGAACTGATCACCAAATTTTTCTTTCACAGCAACTTCTAAATCTTGTTTACAATAAATACGACGAATCATTTTAATCTCCTGTAATGTTCGATACTCAAATAATTATAATGTATAACTATTGTTTTGTACATAACAGTTGACCACAAGAGATTCAAATAACCGGACTATATCATCATCTCACCAAAGTGAGAGCTGCTTGTTTCGGATGTCAATCCTACTCTACTCCCTTCTCCCAAAAATGGGCGGTTTCGATAGTCTCTGAACCTTCTCCATATGCAATTGCACTTAGGAGCTTGGATGCGTTTAGATGATTACCCAATTCCATAGATTATTCCTGTACCGCAAGCGTTATCTTGCGCCATTTGCATCTTTCGAATACAAACTTAGGACTATGAATTTAACAGGCTTCCCGCAATTAAAGCAGTTTGCTGTACATGTCACCATATACAGGGGCCATTATGCTAACCCAATACCCAATACTACGTTGCAAGAGGCAAAGCCCTTGGCAGCGAGGCGAGACATCATGTTCTCAGCAATTTCCAGAGTGATAGAATCACCATAGATAGTGCCCACACGCTCATGCAGCATTTTGTAACCCTTGGCAGTAACAGTACCACCAAAACCATTCCAAAGCTGCTCTACTACGCCCCAGATCTCACGTTTATCCATCTGAGTGGCATACTGTACACCACCAACCGCTTCATCAACACGATAGCCTTGGCCAGTCGCAACATCAATGAAGTGGTAGTAGCCAGCATCACGAGTAGCAGTGATACATTGGCCAATAGTCCAATCAGGATGATTGATAGCCAAGTAGGGGAACCCGCAGATAATATCTGCCGGATTACCGCTATCAGGACGTACAACCACTTTGGATTGACCAAACTGGTTCACAGGACGGGCCAGCACTTCCTCTTTCAAGGAAATGACCATATCCACAAAGTCCTTGATGTCCCAAGTATCACCAACCAAAGAACAGATGCCAGTCGGCACCTTATCAGTGATGATCTTGCGGACATACTCACGCTCATCACCTTTGCCATACATACAGGCAACAGAATGCTCGGAAGCATAGACAGAGCCAATAGTAGGCTTGCCCTCCATCTGATAATACGCAGCCAACGCGGAATGAACCGGGAAGGTGTCAGAACCAGAGAAAGCATAAGCATGACCGATCATGGCAAAGGCATCATACGGGTTGCCATGGCCACGATAACTGAAATCATGACCTTGCCACTGGATAAAGTCCATAGGAACGCCGGTAATCTCAGCCCATTTCTCCAGCAAACGACGATACTGGATGGCGATAGCACCAACAGTGGCCGCATGCCAGTTACCATTAGACCACAGGGTTTCGACATAGTTGACAAGATAGGCATAGCCATCCTTGGTCGCGTCAAACAGCACTTCTGCGATACGACTCGGCACCATAGTACCTTCCGGCAGTGCACGAATACGCAGCGGCAGATAGCCCAGATCATGCAGGTTTTCAACCCATTCACGCTCACACTTGCCCGGCACTACCATCTCGATCTTTTCGATCAGGCCATCGACAGCAATTTTCTTCGGAACACCGAAGAAAGTCCAGTCGAACAGGTTGATCATGAACTCACGAATAAACGCCTGAGTGCCGAGGATAGGATGACGACCATCCCAGTATTCTGCAATCTTCGGCAGATACTTGTCCGACCGTGCAGTCCAGTTCGAAAACACCTGCTCAGTACCATCCGGGTACATGACACGATGACCAAACTTGTAGACGTCAACCACTTCCATCGCATTCAGATAGCTCGGACGCAACAGGGTGGTATGGTGAACAGCGCCAGTATCCAAAGACTGGGAAACGACTTGCTTAATCAGATCAAGATTACGTTTAAACATATTTTACCTCTTACAGTTTAATAGTAGAGTTCAAGGGAGCACCAAGCTGTCCAATGGATTTATTCATCAAATTGATGCACGAGATTTCAGAATAATACTGTCTCAATACATCAAGACCTTGGCTGAAAATGCCATGGGTCACAAGTAAATGAAGATGACTACGTTTTTCTTCAGGAATTGCTTTTGCTAATTCCACAAAAGTACGGCCACCATCACAAATATCATCTACAACCAAATAGATTGCAGAATCAGGAATGTGAGAAGGAATATCGACAACAGTGCGAACAATCTCGCCATTAGTCAAATCTCGCTCTTTATCAGCTGTCACAATATAATAATTGTGCAGCTTACCGTAATGCGTACTCAATTCCTTGAAAAGAGCCATAGTTTTTTTCGATGCTCCTTGATCAGGTGCAATCAAAACAATGGGCCGCCGAACATATTCTGCCTCTGCATAAAACTCAGTAATGTGTTGCAAAAAGTAATACAATTGCTCAACACAAGCCAAGTTATTAATGACAGCAGGGGCAACAATGCTATGAGGATCTATAGCCTCTACAAAGTCAAATCCAAGGCCATTGATGAGCCCGGCAATAACAGTGAGAGATGCTGCCTCTCCTTCGTTGCAACGACGATCCTGTCTTGCATAAGGAATATAGGGCATATTGAGCTTGTATTTCACATTGCGGAACATGAACAGTTTAACCAAAGCTTCCTTGATCATAGCAATCTGAACAAGCTCGGCATCATTCTCATAATTCCACTCAATCTCAATTAGATCCCCAGTAAAACGAGATGCATACTCAAGATCCTCATCAGTAAGCCTGAATCCAAATTCACCCGCAGGAAAATTCCAAAACTTTCCCTCAAGCTTACGACAACGCCTGAATTGATTACTGAGATAAATGCGAATCATACTTCCACCTTCTGTTTCTTCTGGCACGTCATTACAATTGCAAATTCGCGCTTAGAGATTAAAGTTTCAGAAACATCATTCGCATAATTGAAAGATGCCTCTACTTGTAAAGAACCTATAGCATAAATACGATCTTCATCATTGACTAATTCGTTATCAATGTTAGACAATTTAGCTATAAGATCAGCGGTCTTCATTGAATGACAAAAATCATCCACAGAACGCTGTATAACGGGTTTCTTGGAAGCAGCCTTGGCAACCCCAGCCTTGCGAACTGTCGCGCGTCTGGGGGCCTTTGGAGCAGCTTTAGTAGCACGTTTAGCCATTACAGACCCTCTATCAATTTATTGATAGCATCCTTCTTATCAATATGATTCTTTTCAGCAGCAAACATTTGCATAAACCCAAGGGGATTACCATCGTTAAACGAATGCATTTCAGGAACAAGAAGTTTTCCAGTAACAACAGGACCAATGGTAAAGTTGTCCATAGAAACTTCAAGACCCTCAATGGATTTTGCAGCCTCCAAGAAACCATAGATCAAAGCCATGGCTTCCATACTGTTTTTTGCAATGCCAACAGGTATTGAATCATACATTAAGATGTGCATTAAAATTCTCCATATCCCTTTTAATTTGAATTTTATAAGAACGATATTCTAACCACGCAACAAAGATACAATAAAAACTTATAAGCAAAATAATGGTATTCAGAAACATCATTATTAAGCCAATAATCATTGAATTATCACCAACTTTATGAATTGCTAAATATTCAGACAATCCACAAGTGGCCATATACTCTTTGTTGTACTCCATTTCCAAATCAAAAATCTTACCTTCACAAGTAGTTTTTGTTGCAGGAAACATTTCAATCTTAGCGCCAGTAGAGTCTTTTAAATCAATCTCTACTATTTCGTCACCTTGCTTTTGGTTCTTATTGACAAAGCTAACCACATAATATCCATCATGCTTAGCCTTTCTGTAATCAACTATTGTACCCAATGACATAGCAGTCATAACAATCGAGATTATCAAAAAAACGCCAACGCCCAAATAAGCACCAAAATGACGTTGCAAATTGCCTTTACGCATCAGTGCTCCCAGCGGAATATAACTCCGGGTTGACTCATGTTAATCACAGTGCGTTCAATATTACCGGCTTCATCGGTACGAACAACACACACGTTATCAAGAATCAAAGTAAGATTCTCAGCATGAATCTCCAGATCTTCTTGAGTCACTTCGGACAACTTCTTCTGAGTATATGGAAGAAGAATATCGCCAGCATAATAGCTGCGGCCTACGACATTAAAATTTACATTGTCCAATTGCCTCTTCGTTATCAACGAGAATAGCAATGGCCAACTTTTTATATCAACAAAAGTATTAGCCATTTATTACACCAAAAGTTGAGAGCCAAGGGATTACCCCTTGGCCAGTTTCAAATACAAGTGAGCACACGTCTTCGCTGTAACAGCAGAATTCTTGTGCCAGCTCGGTTTTACTTTCTTGTACGCATAGTAATGGTCAGCGCCATTTGTGTAGTCAGTAGCACCAAAGAACACAGACTGGAATGCAGCACGACGTGACAGCTCCCACTCATAAGGTTCTTTCCGGTAAAGCTTACGTTTATGCTTTAAACTCGGCTCACACATATAGGAAAATTGACAAATCTTTTTGCCATCTTTCCATGTGTACTGGTTAACTACTTTCTCGACGTCATTTGGGTAGCCATCTAGCTCTGTTCGCTTGAGTATGACTTCTGCTACAGCATATTTATCTTTGTTACAAGTACCACGCGTTTCAAAGAAAATAGCTTCAGCAATCTTATCGACGTCCTTCATCTTGGCATCAAACCCTTCTCCGACATACATATTTGCAGTATCGGATACAGTGGTAAGAATATGGTCAGTGTTCACATTGCTAAAAAGCATTGGAGCAGAAACCAGTAGCACCTTGATTTCAGGAATCATCAGACTCTCCTTGGGCGATTATCTCGCCAGTTGAATATTCTCGGAGCTAAACTTCATAGACAAGCCAGCCCCGTTTGCAGCCCAGCATTCAAGGAAATCGACATCATAGTCAATACCAAGCCAAGCAGCAATTCTTCTACGATTTTCCTCATAGAAGAAGTTATAAACGGGAACTCCATTAAGTTCAGCGATCTTAATTGCGGTCGCAGTACCACCTTGGGGCTCACCGTTAACAACAGGAGCATACGCCAAAACAAATTCTGGCGTTTGGATTTCTTGATCAGGACATGGCCCTTCAACTTGAAGCACGTCTCTCATCAAAAGATTTTTTGCACCGGGTCCATAATAAGGGCGACCAGTACGAGGATTTGTCTTATTCCACTTATCCTTCAAATGAGGCTTAACTTGGAACAGACGATTGCGGCAATAATCCTGAGTAGTCTGACTGGTATCTGTAAACAAATAAAAGTCTTGCGGCCGCATAATTTCATTCAAATAAAGCAACCCAGAATTATGAGTATTCCACCCACGCCAAATACGACAAGATGAAACAACATAACGTTCCGAGTATGCCTTCATCATACCGGCATAAAAGGCACGGTCTGGACCATGGCAATCACCAGAGTCCAAAGCATAACCAGCCCGCCCCAGTCTTTCGCCAACAAGGTAGCAAAAGAAATTGAATTCAGCTGGTGTTTTACGACTGCCTACTCCGGCAAAAATTTTATTAGACATTGAAAAGATCCCATATAATAAAGGTCAACAAAAGCTCAATCCAGTTTTAAATAGAGCGCAATGTTTCCACAGGCAAAACATCATATTGAAAATGCTGCATATGCGTAAAGTAAAAAACACCGCCAGTCTGACTATTCATAAGAAAGCCAAACTTTCTATACAGCTCCTTGTCAATACCATTGTCAAAACACTTTTGAGAAATCCTTACTCCGTCACGAATAGATTTAACATCATCATTAAAGAATTCATAAGCAAAATCATGAGCAGGAAAGACTTCATGAGTATGTCTAAATGAAAAATCAAAAGGATTTTCTCGTAATGTCTTTTTCAATTCCTCGGAAGGAGCATTAATATTTCTTAGGTTAATTTCCCAGTGTGGATCTCGATACGTAACCCATTGGCTATTATAAATGTTGCGATGGCTATAGTTTTGTTCAAGAACACGGCCAAGAATATGGCCTACGCCAGCACCAGTGGTAACAATGAATGTATTTTTTGGAACTTCATTATTCAAATATTGATAAAAGAATAATGTATACATTTTTTCTAATTGATATTCATTGTCATTAACAGACGAATAATACACCTGACGGTATATCATGACAAAACGAATATATTTCCAGAAAGCTATAAGAAAAAACATGGCAACTCCTTAAAAACAAAAAGGCCCCATAAAGGGGCCTTCATGGATAATTACTTTTTGAACTGTTGTCCAACAACCTTCTCAAGGTTTTCCACCTTCGCCTTCAGCAAAGTATCAGGCATATGGCTGAACGCTTCAGGATTACGCTGCATCCAAGTAAAGATGGATTGGCAACGCTCAGTACCCGGAAAGTCCTTGTTAAAGTCGGCATCAAACACCAGCATTTGCAGGCCATCATTCTTCAGGGCCATGCACATACGCAGTGCAGCTTCAGTATCAAGACGAGTGTACATCTTCTCCTTCAGAGCCATAACCTGCTCACAGGTCTGGGAATCCAAAGGAATAGCGATACCACCATTCACTTGATAATTCTGACTATTAGCACCACCCGGATTGAAATAGGTAGTACCAGCGCCAACACCTGCATAGAGCTGAGTAGACGGGCAGCTTACGCCATCCATCATATAGTTCATATTGCCAGTGTAGACGTTGTTATTCGCCGACATTACAGCGGTCGGGCTATTGGTTGCATAGTTACGATTGTCCGTAGCAATGCTAGTGCCCTGTTGCTGCTGCTGTTGTTGTTGCCAAGCGGCGTCATTACAGGTGCCGCCAGTACAGGCAAAGGCATCCTCTTGAACAAAAGTAATAGAGGAAACCATAACAAGAATTGCAAAAATAAACTTTTTCATTGAATAAATCTCAGTTAAATTGTGGATAAGACTACTCATTCAAAATCTAACTGAAAAGGGCATCTTTCGATGCCCTTTCGTCAGATCCGAAGGATTACTTCAGGCTGGAGTAGCTGGTAGCGGAGTAGGAGTTACCCTTCTCGGTGCTATAGCCAGTGTCCTTGACGGTGAGCTTGGTGTTGGTCACAGTGTAACCTACGCCATTCTCGGTGCCTTGGCTCGGGCTCCAGTCACCAATGGTCACGCCATTGACAGCCTTCAGGCTACCATCGGCATTCTTGGCCAGCGAAACGCTGAAGTCACCATAGGTGTTGAAGGACGCGCCATTGTCCAGCTGGACGTCGACATCGTTGCCCTTGCCCTTGCCGGGATAACCATCACCCTTGTTGGTGCTGGTGTCCACTTTGACAGCGTAGCCGGAGATCTCGGTCACGTTGTTCTTGGCAGTCACGGTATCGATCACGCTGTGGCTGTCACGCTTGCCCTGGGTGGCAGTGATGATGCCGCCAGTGATGCTGGTGTCGCAGTAGCTTTCGTCGGTGACAACCTTACCGGTGGTACGCTCGTCCATGGTGGTCACTTTTTGCTGAACAGACAGCGAAGCGCTCACAACGGAGTTGTCAACGTTGCCAGTACCCGGACAGGCAGTGCCGCAACCAGTGGTCGGCTTGGCAAAGTCGCCGCGATCGTTGGCATACTTGACGGTCAGCTCGTTCACGTTACCAGTCACCTTAGTGTCCAGATTGCTTACGCTCTGACTGGAACCCCAGCTCTGGGTGTGAGAGAGTTCAGCGGCTTGAGCCGGAGCAAAAGCAATACCGGCCATCAGGGCCAGAGAAATGAGAACCTTTTTCATGATTTTTCCTTAACAAATATTTGTAATTTGATAGACCTATTTCTACCATAAAAAAAAACAATCCAAAGCCTAAAAATAGGCTCTGGATTATCAAAACCAAATGGTTTTATTCTTCGGTGGTTTGTGGATACACAAGGTCATACTCTGGAGTATCAACACCATTGTTAGAAAAAGAATGAATATACCACTTCCCAACAATCATCTCTGCAATAAAGAGATTCTTATTGTAAGCAAAGCCTCCATCTATATGGAGTCTATTAGCTACAAGTAGCGGTACTCTAACTGGTGTGTGACCATGAATAGTGTAATCAACACCGATAACAGGTTTTTGATAAAATGGGCTCTGATGGTATTGAACATACTCACGATCCCAAATTATCTGGCGCAACTTTCTCGCCTGACCTATCTCCGGCATGTTAACCAACACATCCCAATCCTCAATCTCTTGAGGAACAGAAGCATGGACAACTCCAAAGCATTTACCCTTATGATACACAGTGATAAGGGCAGGCAAAGCTTTCAATTTTTCGCCAAACTCTTTACGCTCAGCATAGGTAGGAAAAACCTTCCAAGCCCAGCCACCACCATTAGGGATCCACATTTCATCATGATCAATAGCAAACTGATCGTGATTACCACGTACAGAATGGAATGAGCCCGTTTTGTCATTAATAAACTTCAGAGCAGTCAGTTCATTATGCGGCCCGCGATCAATAAGATCCCCAGCACACACAAGAACATCCTTCCCTACTCTGAAATTCAAATGCTTCAATGCATATTCAAGGGCCATAATATGACCATGCAAATCAGTACAGAATAACAAACGGGCATCATCATCAACATAAAGTTCCTTATGCCAATTCATCGGATGCCTCCTTCGGTGCATCAACTATTTTATAGCTACCTTCTTCATGATAGCCATCTTCGCTAAACAACCATACCAGCAAAATCACCCTTCTTGTGGGGAATTATCTTCTTCTTGGCCATAAAGTTCCATAATAGCATTTTGCCATTTTTGAAGTTCAGTCAATGTTTTTTTATCATCAGCCTTTTCTTGAGAAGTAGATTCAACACACTCAAGAACAATCATAGAATCATCTTCAGAACGATAACGTTTCAGAAAATTTTCCATATCCTTATGATTAGACTGATGACGTCCAAACCGTGCATTATGTTCAGTAATGCTTTTCATAAACATGCCCTGACATGCATTGCGCAACTGAGAATGCATAGCATGGCACTTAACACATTCATTAGGCTGCATCAACATTGCATAAGCAACACCGGGCTGCATAGTAGAAGCATAGCTTACACGTTCGCCCGGCGCACAATGACAATAGTGACCATAACGTTTAAATACTTGAGCATCATAAATACCAGCAAGCATACTATGAAAACGAGCAGTATCCTTCACTTGGCCAAGCTCATGCAGTTTGTGCGCTGCTTCAATTACTTGTTCTTCAGACTTGATAGCCCAATCACCAAGAAAGCGCTTGAGCATATCAATATTGATTTTAGGCAAAATCATTTGCAATACTCCACAAAGTAAATTTGAGGGATAGAATCAGGATTAACGCCAGAATTGCGCATCATATCTTGCCATCCATCATAGATATTACAAACAGCCTGTTCAAAGCTGGTAGCATTATAGTTTGCCAAACCACAGCCAATGTAAGGCAAATACAAATGCTTAATACCGGTAGCAGTACAATGTTTAATAATACTGGCAATACCAGCCTTAAAATCTTTGGGCGAAAACATATCCTTCGTATCCCAATAAGTAAATTGAGAATACAAGTTAAAACCCCACTGATTTTCTTCGCCTATCTTAGCCATTGTAAATGTTCCAAGCTTATTGCGATCACCCTTACGAGTTTGAAGATCAGCTTTGTACATGTCAGGACAGGTTGTACGAACTTCAACAGCCATGCCCTTGCCCATAGTATTAAAGCAATTGCAACCATGAGCAAATGCAGCATTGGGTTGCGAACGGGCAAGCTTAATAGCATTGCCCTTAAGTTTTATAGGAGTTTTTTT
>JACCEA010459676.1_pt1 | contig 17096 bp, 19 predicted proteins | sample 7449851 | NCBI WGS metagenome assembly JACCEA01 (sample SAMN15323453, study PRJNA562643) | freshwater metagenome | isolation source: river surface water | place: USA:Blue River Watershed | collected 2017-08-18 | reverse complement strand
TGTCAGATGTGACACGGGTGAAATCGAATAATTCAGTAACATCTTCACTGAAAGATGCCGAACAGACATTGAATGTGTGGGTGGTTGTTTGGGCAAATAGGCGCAAACAATTAGTGATAGTATGCTTGATATGGTCCATTTTAGTGCGTTCATCCTTGCACTTATCGGTCATTGATCCGGAGTTGTCAATACAGAATACGATATTCCATACCAAGTCTTGGATAACTTGGTCTTGGCCGACGTTGATGTTTAGAACACAGAATTCGTTGGTGTAGTTAGCCCCTGATAAATCGTCAGGGAAAGCTTTATTGTGAATTTGTAAGTTCATTGTTAGTTAGTTGTTAGTTAGTTGTTAGTTGTTAGTTGTTAGTTAGTTAGTTGTTAATAATTATTATGTTGTAATAACTAGCAATAATATAATTATTTGTAAAAGTATATCAATTTTTTGGACAAGTTTGGTTGAACAAGTTTGGTTTTTAGATATCATCATATTATATGAAACAGAAATAATAAAAATGAATAGATTTTTGGAATATTTTAACCTTGATAAATTGAAACAGGTCTTCCTAGAAATAACAGCCATTCACACGTCTATACTCGAAAAGAAAAACATACTCGATGAAAAACTGAATTTCTTGAAGACCATCTATAATGAACTTATTAAGCAAAACACAAAACAAATGTTCGTCTTTTGTCTCGACTCATTCTATTTCCAATACAAAATGCTCAACACCGAAATGCAACACATATGCTATTTTATTTCCATAATAAACAACCGTATGTATGGCGACTATTATAAACTATATCATATTATGTTGAAACAAATCAAAGAAAAAGGCATCGAGGTCTCAGACCTTCGAGACAATATCAAGAATTATCCACAATATAAAGACCTCGATACAACCCACGATTATGTCGTCGAAAACACCGCCAAGATACACGCCGAAATTATTGATGTTCTCACAAAGATGTTGGATTATTATTTAGAACAAGATGCAAAAATAGCAAAATATAATGAGACCACAAAAGTCGGTATTTCTATCAGCAATTTTATCAGCACCCTTGAATACGAGAAATCCATATTACGCGAACATATGACACTCTATTATAACTATATGGACTTTTTCCATACTAGCCAATACGACCATTTGACCTCTATTAGTAAGAAAATCAACGAGTTCTATATTAAAATCAAGGACGACATTATTAAGAACCAGAAAAGTATGCCTATGGAGTCGGATACTGAGAGTGTGGTCTCATTGTCGCCCTCAATGCAGGATTTAGAACAAACCAGTTCTATGTTTGCAGATTATCCGAAGACCCCGCAAAACAGTGATGTATCGGGCAGTAGCAGTAGTAGTAGCTCCGGAGAATACCAGAGCGACGAGGAGTGTATAAAGATCCACTTACCTGCGCCTGTTGCTGAGACCGAAATAAATCGTGGCGATAATGATTATGAGGCAGATAGCGAGACCTTATCCACCTTATCGACCGCGAGTAAACAAGTGAGTTATGTTATAAATGTGATTATCGATGGGCTAGATGAAGCAAAAAACGAGAGCCCGAATGTACATATTGTAGATTTTGTAGAAAAAGAAATAATAGAAGAAGATGGAGGGGACGGGGACGGGGACGGCGGCGTGCCCGCAAGCCAAAATATAGAAACGGACGGACAAGACATTGATGACCCGGATGACCACGAAGATGTAATATTGGGTAAATGCGTAGAAATTAAACGTGAGACCATTAGTTTATAAGTAGTGTTTCTTGTCGCTCTGACGACATATTTTATCTTATTATTATATAATATAAAATACAATGAGTAATATAAATTATGAAGATACAGATGAAGACCCAGATTTAGAGACCGGACGAAGAATGCCTCCTAGCAGACGAGGCAGTGCCAAAAGCCACGTCACCGAATTGATGTCTATTAAAAATCCGTCGCGTAGAAATAGCAAGGCCGTTTCACTGAAAGAGTCGCTCGAAGGCACCGAATTCTCCAAGAAATCCAAGACCCCGACAGTGACATCATCATCCGGTGGTAAGACCGAGGAAAAAAAGATTGAATGGTCTCAAGAAAACGAATTGATTATGGTCGAATGGTGTGATAATGCCCTATGTTATAAATGGATGAATACACAATCAAACCTGAGTTATTCGTATTTGAATGCGTGGTTTACTATACCTGCAATTACACTGTCTACTATTAGTGGAACCGCGTCTTTTGCACAAAACAGTATTCCGGCATCTTTTCGAGGTCTCGCGCCCGTAGTTATCGGGACCATTAATATATTGGTTGGTATATTAACTACTATTCAACAATATTTGAAAATATCGGAATTAAACGAGGCACACAGGGTCTCTGCAATTGCGTGGGACAAATTCGCCAGAAATATTCGTATTGAATTGTCAAAAGCCCCCGATGAGCGTATGGATGCCGGCCAATTCTTGAAATTAAACAGACAAGAATATGACCGTTTAATGGAGACCAGTCCGCCAATCAACGAGAGTATTATTGCCAAATTTCAGAACAAGTTTGCGGGTAAAAAAGACAGTGTAGAGCGCCTGCGATATGAGGAATTGAAGAAGCCGGATATATGTAATATTATTGTGAGTGCGAATAATTATCGTCATCCTTGGTATAAAGAAATGGAGTTGATGAGTATGGTTGATATAGAGAGTGTGTCCGGAAGTGATGAAGGTCTCAATTTTATTAATGACCAAATTGCACAAAAGAAGGAGGAATTTAAGGCCGATTTAATAAAGGAGGCGATGATTAAGGAGACCATTATGAAACAGCAATTATATGAACAGCAGTCCAAGAAAGAGGAGGAGATAAAACAGGCTATATTGAAACAACAGGAAGAATTGCAACAGGCGTTCAAGGAACAATTTACAAAAGAACAAATGGAACGCGAAAAGGTCTTGATGGAGAAAATGGTCCGCGAACAATTAGTGAAAGAAGCAATGATTAAAGAACAGCTGGAGAAGGAGAAACTGGAATTTGTTAAAGAGAAAGAACAAGAGTTTATGCAGAAACAAGTGCAACATAAGAAGAAGGAGGAGCGCAGGTCTATTTTCCAGAAGAATGCGATGGATGCACTCCGTAGTTTCCGGGTTCATAAACAGATGATTGAGGATTATATGAAGACTTTTGAGACCAATTATGGCCGTAAACCATTGAAAGACGAAATCATTGATAATTTTAGTGGAAAAGAAGGGGTGAATAAAGAGGTGATGATGTTGTATATTGATAAATATGAAGACCAATTGTTGTAAGTGTGTGTGTATGTGGGGGTGTGTGCCTTAGTGTATGTGGTGTGAATAATATTATATGTTATGTGAAATATAGTATTATACCGGTGATGATTATAAGACAGAAAAATGGGATACATTTTTAACAGCACACATCTTTATTCCGCCATCCAAGAAACAAATGGTCTGTGCATTAAATAAATAGTCGTGGTCTCCATCTTCTCGAACTAATTTATCTATTTCGAGACCCAGGTCTAGAGAATTTACAATAAAAACTGCACATTTAACTAATTTCAAATTATCTTCGAGACCTTTATCATATTGCACTAATTCCGTAAAATAAAAACCCGGGACCAGGGGTTCATAGTTATAATAATATTTTGTAATGTCTCCACCGACAAGACCTGATATATTGACAAATCCCTCACCCATAAATTCACATAAATACATTGCTCGTGGTAGCGGAATGGTCTGGGTCTCATCTGTTCGCAATTTATGCATTGTTTTATGGTCTCTAAAGAATTCACAGACCTCCTCAGAAATAGGAATATTATAGGATGTGCATTTATAGTCTAAGTATTCACTCATTAAAACAGATTTATATGTATCCAATAAATCACTATATAACTCACCTATATCAAAAAATGCGTATATTTCGTGGTCTCCGTGTTCAATAAATCCTTTATAAAACTGAAGGTTCGAGACCTGATGAATTTTTTCGGGGGTTTTCAGCATAGAAATCACAGTATTATAACATTGGGTCTCAAAGTGTGTGGTTTCTTGGGCAGGTTCTTCTTCGGTGGTGGCGGCAGCAGTGGTAGCGGGTGCTGGAGTAAACACTGACTGAGGGGTGGCGCCAACACCGACGCCGCCAATCACCGGACATTTATATTCAAAGGTCTCAAATGTCCATTTTTCATCAGACAATTTCATAGCATATTTGTTAAAATCATAGTATTTATTGTATAAATAGGTGTTGTAATAGTTGGTTTTTATTTCATCCAACTCAATATCGCCCTCAATAAATATTTTGTGTGTGCTATAAACAACACAGTGGACTTTGTAAGTATTAGAGGTATTACATAGAGTGAAATCACGCTGTAGTTGGTCATCGTCAATATAAGTGGCTTTTATGGTGGTCTCGTTGTGGGTCTCATTCAGGGTCTCGTTGTGGGTCTCATTCAGGGTCTCGGTAGTTGGGTCTTGCATATTATAATATAGTATGTATTGTTATTATTATATTATATAATTAGATTGTTATTTTTGTGATTTAGTTGAAAATGTGTATTAGAAATGTACATAAAATTGAGTGTATTGCATACCTATCTACTATTATTACTAATACTAATACTATTATTATTATTATTATTATTATTATTATTATTATTATTATTGTTATTGTTATTAAATTTATAAAATGCTACAACAACCTATTTATAATCCTAATGTTTTGGATGATGAAGCAGTAAAAGTTGTTATTGATGAACTTGGTGGGAGGTTTTTATCTATAAATACTGGTGCTATTCCTATTTTAAAAAAATTCCCGCATAAAATAGATTGGCCTTATTTATGTGGGAATATTAATGCGATTGATTTAATCGAAAAAAATTTAGATAAACTTAGTACGCATGCTTGGACATCTTTATCTAGTAATATTAATGCTGTTCATTTAATGGAAAATAATATAAACAAGATTAATTGGGTTCGTGCTTGTAGTAATATTAATGCGACTGAATTAATCGATAAAGATTTGGAAGAAATGTATGATGATGTTGAATTTTTAAATGATGGGTTGATTACGTTGTGTAAAAACATTAATGCGATTGGAATAATAGAATATAGTTTGGATGAACTCGATAATGTTTGTTGGGCTCATTTGTGTACTAATCATAACGCGGTTCATATAATCGAAAAAAATTTAGATAAACTTGATAATGATTGTTGGGATGGTTTATGTTGTAATCCTAACGCGGTTCATATAATCGAAAAAAATTTAGATAAACTTGATATTGAATGTTGGTTTCGATTATGTGGGAATTATAATGCTATTCATATAATCGAAAAAAATTTAGATAAACTTGATACTCGTTGTTGGGTTCAATTATGTAGGAATTCTAATGCTGTTGGTTTAATCGAAAAAAATTTAGATAAACTTGATAATGATTGTTGGCTTGAATTATGTAATAATTCTAATGCGGTTGGTTTAATCGAAAAAAATTTGGATAAAATTGATACTAATTGTTGGTATAACTTATGTAATAATGTTAATGCTATTGGTTTAATAGAAAAAAATTTAGATAAACTGGATTGTTCTAATTGGTATACATTATCTGCTAATCCAAATGCTATTGATATTTTGCGAAATAATATGGATAAAATTAATTTTGATGGGTTATGTCTAAACATAAATATTATGCAACTTTTAGGTGCTCTTGATTATGATGCTATGAAAAAAAGGAATAGTGCGTTTGCTGAGGAATTGGTTGGAGCTGTCTTTAATCCTGTCCGACTTATGAAAATATGTGACGAGTATGGTGTTGAATTTAGTGATTTAGTTGAAAATGTTTATTAGAAATGTGAATAAAATTGATATACTTTTTAAATAATATGATTATTGTCAGTAATTATATTATTGTTATTATTATTATTATTATTATTAAAATTATAAAATGCTACAACAACCTATTTATAATCCGAATGTTTTGGGAGCTCAACTACAAGATGATAAATTTGAAAAATTTGACTGGTTACGCTTACCATATAATAGGGATGCTGTTCCTATTTTAGAAAAATTTTCAGACAAATTAGAATGGGATAAGGTGTGCTGTAATGTTAATGCAATTGGATTAATAGAAAAAAATTTAGATAAACTTAATGGTAATAATTATTGTTGGGCTTACTTATGTGGAAATATTAATGCTATTGGTTTAATGGAACGAAATATAGATAAAGTAATTTGGTATACTGCGTGTAGTAATATTAATGCTATTGGTTTAATTGAAAAAAATTTGGATAAACTTGATATTAATTGTTGGCATAAATTATGTAGTAATGATAATGTTAATGCTGTTGGTTTAATTGAAAAAAATTTGGATAAGCTTGATATTGAATGTTGGGTTCAATTATGTAGTAATATTAATGCTACACATATAATTGAAAAAAATTTGGATAAGCTTGATATTGAATGTTGGGTTCAATTATGTAGTAATTCTAACGCGGTTCATATAATTGAAAAAAATTTAGATAAACTTAATGCTCGTTGTTGGGTTCGATTATTCAGAAATATTGATGCTGTTGGTTTAATTGAAAAAAATTTAGAAAAAGTTGATGAATATAAATGTTGGTCTGATTTATGTATGAATCTTAATGCTACACACATAATTGAAAAAAATTTGGATAAACTTAATGATATTGATTGTTGGGTTAAATTATGTAGTAATATTAATGCTACACACATAATTGAAAAAAATTTGGACAAATTTGATAATTCTGGTTATGGGTCTTTGGCTTGGGCTAATTTATGTAGTAATCCTAATGCTGTCCGAATTCTAGAAAATAATGTGGATAAAGTAAATTGGTTTGCTGTGTGTGGTAATCAGAACCCTAATGTAATTGGATTAATCGAAAAAAATTTGGATAAACTTGATTTTGAATGTTGTGGTAGATTATGTGCGAACCCGAATGCTATTGGTTTAATTGAAAAAAATTTGGATAAAGTAGTAATATGGCCTTATTTATCTAGTAATCCTAATGCAGTTGATATTTTGCGAAATAATATGGATAAAGTCCATCTGAATGGTTTATCACGCAATCCAAATATTATGCAACTTTTAGGTGCTCTTGATTATGATGCTATGAAACGAAGAAACACCGAGTTTGCTGGGGAACTGGTTGGAGCCGTCTTTAATCCAACGCGATTAATCAAAATATGTGACGAGTATGAATACGATTTTATGGATTTAGTTGAAAATGTATATTAGAATTGATTAGAATATTATTTATTTGCTATTGTGTATTGACTAGTTATTTATTTCTTCGATTTTTTTGTTTTTCTTTTATTCTTGTTACAGCTCTTTTTGCAGGTCTTTCTTCTTTTTGTGCGAACCTTCTTATTTTTACGAACTTTTCTGGTTTTTGCCTTTTTATTTGATTTTTTGCCTCCGTAAAGATCATCTTCATCATCGTATTCATCAAAATCATCATATTCATTAGGGGCATTATCAAAATCTACATTACTTATATCAACCTCAACATCTGATAGATTTGTAGGAGCATAGTCAAAATTAATGTTATTTCTATCAAAATCCAACTGGTTTCTATCAACATCAAAGTCAGATAGTTCGCCATCACTTTCTTCATCAGACGAGTGGTCAAAAATTTGTTGTCTTCTATCGAAATCCAACTGGTTTTTATCGACCTCAAAGTCAGATTGTTCTTCATCATTAAAGAACAACGTTGCAGGAGGATTGTTTATTGGTATATATTGGTAGTTTATTGGTAAATGTTGTTCGTTCATTGGTATAGGACGATTGTTTATTGGTTGACCAGGTCCAGCAGTTAATTGCTTTGCTTTTTTACTTAGATTATCTCGATAATACTGTTTAAAATATTTTCGTCTACCTTCTTTGTATCCAGGCCTATTTTTTACTTTTTGATACCGTTCTCTATCGTATTTTTTTCTTTTTTCTACTTCTTCACTATGAACAGATTTTTTCGTTTGATTTAAAAAGCTACTCACCATATATTATATATAATCATCACATAATAATTATCTAACTAATCATAAATAATTATAAATATTTATAAAAGATATAAAAGATTAGTGCATTATATTAATAACAACAAAAACTAAACCCGCTAAATAGCCAGCCAACTAGTTAACCCCCCCTCCAACAAAAATGACCGAAGTTATTAACAGTAGAGAACCATCCTTATTAGCCGATGACGATTTAAGTTTTATTCCTCACGAAGCCACTCCATCCGAACTAGATGTCACCAGTGAATATATGAACGAATATGCAGAAGTCCGTGGACAAAAGAAATCCCGTGTGCATTCCGTCTATATGCCTGTTCGCTCTATTGACAGCAACAGATTTAAGTTGCCTGCACACGTTATCGCCAGTGGATTTGTCAAAGTCAATTTCTATGACAGCGGACACAACCAAGGTGCCTATATTTACCACGCAATGACTGGACAACGCAGTAACTATCGTCTCGGACAAAGACAACAAGACTTATTTTTCAAGGTAGCGGATGCAACTCATTCTACTGATGCTGGACCACATACTCTTTTTTACAACTCGCCGGAAGAGTATGAACGCCATTTTCTGACTGTATTGCCTGAACAGATTAAAAACAAATGGCACGAAAAATATATGGTTGCTAAGAAAGAATTTATGTAAAATATTCAGTGAGAAAAATAACAAATAAAACAATATATTATATATCTATTGTATATAATATAACAATAACACTTATCAATCAATTAAAAAATGACATACACATCTATACCATATCAAACATATAAAAATATACCAATTGCAACATACGGGTTTATGGGAGTAGCGCTTTTTGTTTTAGCAGCAGTATCTATCGCAGAGGCAGGCGAAGGAATAGCAAGCGATCTGTCTCTAACATCCCAATTGCCGGCTATTTTTCCGCCTTCAGATGTCTCAGCCGAGACCAATGAAAATGCCGACTATTTTTCATCAACTGTCGAAGAACAACCTACTGAGACCCAAGAATATACTGGTGGTAATAACGAGAAAAAGAAAAAACATAAGAAAACACGTGGACACAAGAAACACAGGGCTCAAAGTAAAACACATAAGCATAAGAAGTGAACCAGCAGATGCACACACTCATATCTATTATTTACCAACTAATTCAACCGCCTTTCTATATTGTCTATCAAAAAATGCATTAACACCTGATGGATCGGCTCCGGCTACACTGTCGTCTGGAACATAATTGGTATTTCCGGCATAATATGCCAAAATAGCAGGAATTCCATTTATCATTCGCTTATTTTTCAAGAATGCATAGACCTCAAAACTCTCATCTACGTCCACAATAATACACTGGACATTGTCCGGCATCAAGGTGAATGAACGATGGACCTGGTCCGCAATCATTTGGCACGGCCCGCACCATTCCGCACCAAATTTGATAATAACTACACCTGTATTTGCAGTAAGTAGGTCTTTGAATGCTTGCAAGCTGGCAATCTCGTGGATAATAGGACGCATATTATGTTATATCTTATATACTATATAATATAATAATCAAAGCTCTTCTTTATATTTCTCGCCCATTATACATTTTATTGGCAACGTGATTGACCCGAATAAACCTGACTTTATCTGGAAACTGGCACAAATTCTTGGCCCCGACATAGGCAAGTGATGACCGAACCCCGCCCAATAGCCCTTGTATTGTTTTTTCTACTGGTCCACGACGCTTTAGTCGGACACATTTACCCTCTGCCACGCGGTAATCATCAACCTTGCCATAATGCGAGACCATTGCTTTATCCGAACTCATACCATAAAACACTTTATATTCTTCTTTAGTGGTCTCATCGATAACAATATCTCCACTGGACTCGTCGTGTCCGGCAAATAATCCCCCAATCATAACAAAGGTCGCACCTGCACCAAACGCTTTCGATATATCCCCTGAATACTGGATACCCCCGTCGCTAATAATATGCATTCCATTTCCAACAGATGCCCTAGTATCGCGAATACAACTGAATTGCGGATAGCCGACGCCGGTTTGGAGCCGGGTTGTGCATACACTGCCCGAACCAATCCCCATTTTGATTATATCGACCCCGTGAGCATCATAGATATAGGCCATTTCGGGGGTCACTACGTTCCCGGCAATAAGAGTAATATGCGGATATTTAGCACGGATGGTTTTAATGGCATCCAATATATGGGTTGAATAGCCGTTGGCAATATCGAGACAAATAAATCGCGCTTTTGTTTTCTGGACAATGGTATCCAAATTGTCTAAATCTTCCTTACGAGTGCCGGTGGAAATAGCAAAGAAATCTGGGTCTAAATCATCTGGTATATCATTTGCTTTATAGAACTTGTGGAGACAGGTGATTATTTTGTATTTCTGGGCAACACGGCATATTTCGATTGTGCCAGTGGTATCCATATTGGCAATCATAATCGGGACGCCGACCCAATGACGATCGCTGTGTTTGAACTTGAGAGTGACTTCTAAACAAACGTCTTTTCGGCTTTGAATATTGCTTTGACAAGGAGTTATAAGCACATCAGTGAAATCGAGTTTTATATCATCCGACAATTTAGGAGGAAAACAATGGGCGAAACAAGAGAACATTTTATAGGGTATTTAATTCACTTACTATGTATGTATGGCTATAAAGAAATATATGGGTTTTTCGTTAAATCCTTATAATAAATAATATATTTATAGGTCATACATAATAAAATGGCAACAAATAACCAGTATAATTTAGATATAAATGCATATAGTTTTGATGAAGTGCTAGATATATTCAATTTATCATATCAAATAAGCGAGACCGATATGAAAGGGGCCAAGAAAAAGGTCTTGATGATGCATCCGGATAAATCCCGCCTACCACCCGAATATTTCTTGTTTTATAAGAAGGCACTCGATATAGTGTTTAATTATTACAACAATCAGAATAGGATGAATGCTAAGGCGACACCCGATAAATTGGTATATAATAGCCAAACTGAGACCTATAACGAAAATGCACATACAAAAATTGCGGGTATAAAAAGCGAGGATTTCAATAAAATGTTCAATGAGGTCTATGAGAAAAACGTCGGTAAAAAACAGTCGACCAAGAATGAATGGTTTAAAGACGAGACAGTGGATTATACAATAAAGGATACTGTGAGTAAAGCGAATATGGGCGAGGCGTTTGATAGTGTGCGTCGGCGTGCGGCGGATAATTCAATAGTTAGATATAGTGGATATCAAAATATTGTGCATAATTCGAGTGGATCAAATAATTATTATGAGGAAGATGAGGAGGATACAAGTGTTGGCTATATTTCTAGTGATTTATTTAGCAAACTGAAATTTGATGATATTCGTAAAGTGCATCGAGACCAAACGGTATTGGCGGTTAGTGAGCGCGATTTCAGCAATGTGAAGACATATGGATCGGTGGACGAATATAATCGGGCGCGCGGAGGTCAGACAATAGACCCAATCAGTAAGGCAGAGGCGAATGCTATATTACAAAAGCAGGAAGAAGAGTATAAAAAGCGTATGGCACAGAAACAACATAAGGATATGTTGAATATGCAGAAATATCAGGAAATTAATCAGGCGGTTATGGCGACATTCTTGCAGTTGGAGAATAATGGCAGGTAGGAGGAGGTCTTATTTATCCCCCGGCTTTCTGAACAAATGCCATATTCTGCATAATCATATTATTAGATGTCTGTTGCTTGACCCGGGCAAATAGCCATTCCTTATCTAGGTCTAACATCATCATCTGATAATCCACCATTTTTCCCTCTATATCGCTATAATCATTATATTGAATAACACTAGTGGGAGTAATCATATACCAATTATCTTCTTGTTGTAGTTGTTTCCAATAAATATCAAGAGCAAATTCTCGTTTGTTTCCTGGGTCTCGCAACAAATTCTTGGCACTTTCGCGGAAATTTTTTATCAGCGTGTCATAATAATGCGCGGCAACAATATAACCAGTAGTTGTTTGGCAATTGAAGACCTTGATACAAAAGTCGTGTTCGCGCTTATATGGCGGGCAATTATTACCGCCAATAATAATAACATCCCATTTTATTTTCGAGGTCTCGAATTTAGCTAAACTTCCAAGCAAGGTATATGGATATAAAAAGGTGATATCATCTTCACATATAAAGACGTGAGACCATCCCGCCTTCTTGGCGTGTTCAAGACATTTGATATGGCTCATTGTGCATCCGACTGCACCATTAGGCATTTTAATAGCAGGCATACGTTCTGGTTCGGCAACCATTATTTTGGCAAGCTCTTTCTTGACGTGTTCATTGCGGTCAGTGCGGTCATCTAAATTGATGTATAGTGTGTTTTTGAATAATGTTGACATAGTATGGTGTTGTATGAAAAAAAGGCTTTATGCCCTTTTTTATTTTTATGTTTTGTTTCAGCTATTCAACCAACCATTTAACGCATCTTAACTTCTTCATCATAATAATCATTTGGATAAAAGATGATATAAGTATCACCATCAACCTTCAGTTTCGTTATCTCATCTATATCACATTGTGGTTGGAATGTGCGATATAATATAATATCAGTATTTCCATCAATGTCTTCTAATTGGTATGCATTAAAGCATCGATGTATGTCCTTATAAATCTCGTTCAGTTGGCTCATAATATATTTATCGTACCAGCCAAATAAATTAGCCTTTATTTTTATGGTCAGAAATGGTGTCTCCTCGAAAGACGGAAATGCTCCGGCGAGGTGAAAGGTCGTCAAGAGTAAGCAAGCAATTGTGGTCCAGTAATGCATTGTTTTATTATGTCTTATGTCTTATATTTATATATGATTGTATATAAAAATATAATAAATCTCATTCAATTTTCTTTCTCTTTTGTGCCATATACATCGTGGACAAACACAATGGTCTCATCACTATCATTCAAGTTTCCATATGATTTTGCCTGCGGTCTCACAAAACATCCAAACGTCGCCCTCCAAAAATAACTCATCCATCTCGCCACTGTTTTCCGCATTATCCTATTTCTTTTTACCTGTGGATGCATATACATATATACTATAAAATTCTTGTTCTATATAGTTCACACATCATACAATAAACTGTCTATAGTGCAAGGCACCCATTGACATCCATTATAACACGACAACATATATTTCTCCTTATAATCCTTTTTATGAAAATAATAAGTGCAACCTATATTTCCATTGGCCATAACAACCATCACATATTTAATATATATCCGTAAATATTCATTCAAACATACAGTCATCTTTATCATTTCCCGGAGTTGTGGCACAACTCCCGTGTGTTCTACAACTACTGTCTGTATTCTGGTTTTAAGCCAGTTATCAAGTATTATTGCACGAGGGTCGTCGGTCATAATCCTATTTATATAGACCCCGCGTCGGCACACTATTTTCCCCGAATAATCCAATACTAGGTTCATTATTTCTCTTGGCAATAAACACCATAATTCGTGTTTCATATTTTCAACTCGTCTTTAATATAACTTAACTCATTGTTTCTAAGCCTATTTCGCAACATAATATGGTCTTCTATTTTCTTATATGGATGATATATATGTGTGGTCTCAACTAGATTTTTATCATATTCCTGTGTATGATGAATAGTCCCCTGCATTTCCTCCGGATGAGCAATAGAGTGCCCCCATTGATATGCCAGTGTAGTGAAAAGGGCTTCAATAAACATTAGATGCCGGTCTCGAACATATAGACCAAGTAAATCAAGCAATGGCCTCGACAGTCGGGATGCACATACCAAACTATGGGTCCAGGGCGTCCCTATTCGATGAATAACGTGTATCCAATGGTTCCACCCATCGCGAACGTCGCCTTTATGATTAATATCCAAAAACTGGCAAAGGAGGTCTGTGTCAGGATATTTCAAGTCTATATTAGTCAAGACGGCTTCATTATAGATAAATACATCATCTTCCATAAACCATACGTGGTCATAATGAGTGTTTATTTTAACAAAATAATAGAGAGCACGATCCCAGGCGATAATATCTTTTAAATTCGACCATATAGAGCTATTATAGAAATTGGTGGCTCTACAGACAGCATCGTCTATTTGAACTATTCGGACATTGCCATATATGCCATCATATATTTTAGAATTATCGTCCAAAACAATATAGACATCGTGGTCTGTAAACGTGTTGAAAAAATCGACCCAGTATTGATTATAGAACCGAGTTAATAGACAAATCGCATTCTTGTTTTTCATTTTGTTGATATACATTTTATCTGGGGGTAAATATATTATTATCCTAATTTCTAATAACATATTTATATTTTTATCATTGATTATTATTTAGTTTACTTGTTATTTTGCGGGATGCGGCATTTTTTATAAGTGGCAATCGCATCTTCTCTGCTCATTGTACTATGCACCTTGCTCCATTTAACCAGTTCTTTATTCTTATAATTAGAGAAAAACCAGGCAATATCTTCATATATTTCGGCCTTCTTTTCGGGTCTCATATTCTCAAATTCTTCGAGTTCGTGAGATGGCACCACAAATATTTTCTCATCAATTCCGCCCTCATCTTCCATCATAAGCCCACCTACAATAGCCCCCTTTATAATAATATCGTTTTTCAGCTGGTTATTGGATATAATAAGTGCATCTAACTCGTCGCCATCACCGGCAATTGTATTCAAGAAAAACCCATATGCATACGGGTAGAAATACGGATAATGCAATATACGGTCTATTTCCAATTTAAAGGTCTCCTTATTCAATTCATATTTCACGTTGCTATGGCGTTTTATTTCAACAAAAACAGGTAAGTCAGTGAATTCGTCTATATCAGTCATTTTATACACTAGTTTCGGCGGCTATTTCTATATCCTTTTTTTCTTCAATTATGTATTCGATATTTTCTTTCTCGGGTCGCTGGGTCTCCAGTTTTCGGAGACGAAGCTCGAGACCCTGCAACTGTTCTTTTAATTCCATTATTGTTTTTTCTAATATACTAGTATTATCTCTGGTCCTATCCCCTGATTGTTCGATTATAGGCTGTTGTGTATTCCCCGAGATTTGCGGTAAAATATTCATATCTTGCTGCCTCAATTTCATCTGTTGCTGTATCAACTCATCCATATTGCTGAGAGGTTTATCGACAGTATCACTGAGATGGGTAGGAACAGGTGGCGGTTGTTTCTCAGTATTATAATCTTGTAGACGCCTATTATATTCACCAATCAATACATTTTCGCGCTGTTGAACCTCATAATCCCGTGTATAATTCCCCGCAGTTACAGGTGGTGAAGTAGCAGGTGGAATATCGTGCACTCCTTTTAACACATTTATCATATATTGAATAGTCTCGCGATTTAAAGTATCGAGTGTATATTTGTCATTAACCCACCTGTTTTTCTCATAAAAAGTGTTTATAACAGATTTGAAAAAAAGATCTGGAGACCGGAGTTGTTTAAATTGTGGATTACTATTAATGGCATTCCACAGTATTTTTTGGTTATTTGGATGTATATAAAGATTGTTCATTGTTTATGATATAGCCGAACATTTTTATATGTTTATTCATAAAAAATATAAAAAGGACCGGTCAATAACCCATATAATAAATATGAAAATTGCACTTATAACTGGTATTACTGGACAAGACGGGTCTTATTTAACCGTACTCCTCCTAGCAAAAGACTATATTGTATGGGGTATTATTCGCCGTTCATCATCCATTAATACAGGACGAATTGATAGCTTGTTTAATAATAAAAATCTTGTGCTGAAATATGGTGATTTAACTGATGGCCAAGCAGTTATGAATATTTTGTATGAAATCAAAAACAAGTATTTTTCGGGCGAGGGCGAACAAGCTGAAAGGCTAGAAATCTATAATCTGGGTGCAATGAGCCACGTTAAAATCTCATTCGAAATGCCCGAATATACCGGCCAAGTCGATGCAATGGGCCCGCTCCGTATTCTGAATGCCATTATTGCCTGTGGAATGACCGGATACACACGTTTCTATCAAGCATCTACTAGTGAGATGTTCGGTAAAGTACAGGCGGTGCCTCAGACAGAAACCACTCCATTTTATCCGCGTTCACCATATGGGGTAGCCAAACTATATGGTCACTGGATTACAAAGAATTATCGGGAGGCATATGGGTTATTTGCGGTATCAGGGATTTTGTATAACCACGAGTCTAAACGCCGGGCCCATAATTTTGTGACCCGAAAAATTACGATTGGATTGGGCAAAATCTTGCGGGGGGAAACAGACCGGCTTGTATTGGGAAATTTGAATTCGTTGAGAGATTGGGGACACGCGAAGGATTATGTGCGCGGAATGTATTTGATGTTGCAACAAGAAGAGGCGGATGACTATATTATTTCAACAAATAGTTATCATAGTGTTCGCGAGTTTGTTGAGAAGGCGTTTGCATTACGCGGGATTGATATTGTTTGGAAAGGTGAGGGTGTCGACGAAGTCGGATATGATAAGACCACGGGCAAAGAATATGTATTTGTGAGCGAGAAATATTTCAGACCAACTGAAGTTGATGAATTATTGGGGGACTGCACAAAGGCGGAGACCAATTTGGGATGGAAGCCGGAAATATCATTTGACGAGTTGGTTAGAGAAATGGTGGAAAATGATTGTCCGTGTGTATAAGTGAGATATATAATATAATATGATTATTAGTAATAATATTATATGTGTTGCATCATGTGTGTTTACACCGGGTTAATTAGTAGCAGCAGTAGTATCTTTAGTTTTGCCAAACTGTTGTTTATACTCGTATTTAATATCATCCTCGCTAATTATCTTCTCCTTAGCTAGGTTAACATTATTTGTATTAGTACGAATTCTTTCCAACATATCATCAGATCGTTTAACTGGATTGCCCTGGGTTTCTTGTAATCGGAATTCTACATTAGGCAAATCATTTACATTAGGTTTATTGATGTTTGCATAGGTAATGCTTTTCATATATGGATCTGTTTTATTAGAATTCTTCCTGGTATAATTATGGACTTTTTTGAAATTATTATTTATTTTGTACCCGTTTGCGTGCAATGCAAGGCG
>JACCEA010009911.1_pt1 | contig 17102 bp, 15 predicted proteins | sample 7449851 | NCBI WGS metagenome assembly JACCEA01 (sample SAMN15323453, study PRJNA562643) | freshwater metagenome | isolation source: river surface water | place: USA:Blue River Watershed | collected 2017-08-18 | reverse complement strand
GATTGGCCAGCTTGGAATCGTTCCACTTGGCAATCGTGCCCATGTAGACCTCGGCCAGCACCGGGCCGGTGATGCGCAACTCGCCAGGCTTGAAGCCCTCCAGGTTGACCACCGGCACCGTGCCGCCAATGATGGCCGGGAATTGCACCAGGCCGTCCTTGTCCAGATCGGCACCGGGCAGGGGCGCATCGGTGGCGCCAAAAGTCACGGTCTTGGCACGGATCTGGCGGATGCCGCCCGACGAGCCGATCGACTGGTAGTTCAGGCCCACACCGGTTTCCTTTTTGTAGGCCTCGGCCCACTTGGCGTACATCGGGTAGGGGAAGGTGGCGCCAGCGCCGGTGATGTCGGCCGCAGTGGCCGAGAGGGCAGCGGCGGCAAAACCGACCACGGCGAGCAGGGATTTGAACTTAAGCATTCTGACTCCTTGGGTGAAATGGAGAAACCAAGCGATGAAACTGAACTGAATACGAATATAGCGGGAGTATGTGACCGATTTGTGACATCGGCATGTCACAAACCCACCACGCCGCCGTCGGTGCGGGTGATCATGATGGTGGCCGAGCGCGGACGGCCTTGCGGGCCATGGCCAGCGTTGCCTGGCCACTGGCTTTCAAGCGTGCCGCCGGTCGACAAGGCTTTGGTGTTCTCGCCCGGGTGCTGGATGTTGACGAACAGGGTGCGGCCTCCGTCGGCCTCGCAAATGCCCGTCACCTCGGCCCCCTTGGGGGCCACCAGGAAGCGGCGCAGGCGGTTCACGCCCAAGGCCTGGCCCACAAATGTGGGCTGGCTGGCCGTTTGCTCCACGCCTGCCACCACCATCTTGTTGTGCACCGTCACGGCACCGCCATCGCCCACCTGCCCCGGCAAGGCGGCCAGCAACATGCAATTGCTCTCGTCGGTCATGGCGCCATCATCGGTCTGGATCCAGCAAATCCCGGTGCTGGGGCTGAACCACAAGCCATCGGGCGAGGAGAAGGCGTTTTGGGCGGTCAACCCTGACAGGTTGGCGGCACCGGCATCTTCCTCGGCGCCAAACAGGAACACATCCCAGCGAAAGCCCAGGGCATCGGCACGGTCTTGCGTTTCGCGGAAGCGGATGATGTGGCCGTTGGGATTGCCCGCCGCCTTCTTGCCGTCCACATCCTGGTAAGCCCGAGGGTTGGCGGCGTTGGTCTTGCCGGGGGCACGGTTGGCAGCGCTGTTGTTGGTCAGGGTGAAATACACCTCGTCGTTGCGCGGGTTGACCGCTCCCCATTCCGGGCGGTCCATCGGGGTCGCGCCCGCCGCGTCAGCGGCCAGCCGCGTGTTGACCAGCACATCGCCCTGGTTGGCAAAGGCATAGCCCGCAAACTGCGCAACGCGCGGGTTGCGGATGTCCAGCGGCAGCCACTCGCCTGTGCCGTCCTCCTGGAAGCGTGCGGCAAACAGCTGGCCTTCGTTGAGGTACTTGTCGCCCACCGAAATCCCACCGCCCACGTCACGCGGGTCCCACACCGCCGCGCTGACAAATTTGTAGATGTATTCATTGCGCGAGTCGCAGCCCATGTACACCACCAGCGGTTGGCCCGGCTTGGCGGGCGCGAACACCGCGGCTTCATGCGCAAAGCGGCCGAGGCTCACACGCTTGGCCGGCGTCTCGTTCGGATTGACGGGATTGAGTTCGAGCACATAGCCAAAGGTATTGGCCTCGTTGCGGAAATCTTGCTCGGCGTTGGCGGCCAACTGGGCCAGATTCCAGCGCGAGAAACGATCGTCGGTGGCCGAGACGGTGTGCCAGCCTTGGCTGCTGGCCTGTTTGGCCTGCGCCGCCGGGGCTGCTTGCGGCAAGCCGTAGCGTTTGCGTGCCTGCGCATCCTTGCCGCTGGCCGGGGCGCCGCCCTGCACGCCAAAATACATGGCCCAGTTTTCTTCGCAGGTGAGGAAGGTGCCCCAGGGGGTTGTGCCGGTTCCGCAGTTGTTGAGGGTGCCGCGACTCATGGCGCCAGCGCTGTCCCAACGGGTGCTCATGAAGGAGCGGATGTCGCTGATGTGCGCGCGCGGCCCCGCAATGCGCACCGCGGTTTCGGGGGTGATGCGGCGGTTGAGCGGCGAATCCATGACCATGCGCCATCCCTGCGGACCGCGGCGAATTTCCACCACGCTCACGCCATGCAGCAAAATCTCTTTGCGCACCTCATCGGCCGGGCGAGTGCCCAGATCCCAATCGCCAAATTGGGTGAATTTTTTGCCGCTGACGCCCCCAGAGGTTTGCCCATTGGGGTGCAGAAAGTGGGCGTCGGCCGAGCTCTCGTGGTTCACGCAGAGCACTGCACGATCGGTCGGCGAGGGGCTGTAGCGCCCCTGCGCATCCACATAAAAGAGTTCCATGCCGTCGTGGTGATCGCCAATGCGCTGGCCACCATCGTCGGCCTCGCGACCTGCCGCCGTGGCCGGCGCGACACCGCTGTTCATCCGGTCGAAGGTCGCGTGCAGCACCTCATAGCGGTAGCCCGGGGGCAGGCTCACCGCATCCTCGATGGTTTTGGCGACCGCTGGGAAGGTGAGCGAAGCAGGCGGCGTGGGGCTCGCGCCCGATGCCAAGGCCATGCCGGGCACCATGGGCAAGGAGGACAAACCGGCAACGCCCATCAGGAGTTTGCGACGGCTCAAACGGGCCTGGTCCAGGATGTCCTGAAAATGGGGATTGACGGGGTTGGGATTGTCAGTAGACTGGGGATGGGACATGGTTGACTCCGGCGAGTGGTAGAAAACCCCAACATTGCAGCCGCGCCGGATGAAACGCCGTTGAAAATTTTGTGACAAAACGCCCAACAGCTGTCATCAAATCATCACATCACTGGCCTAGAGTGCATGTCATGCAATCGAACCGCCCTCCCCGACAAGAATTGATCAGCGAAGCCCAAATGGTGCAGCTTCGCGCCGACCTGCTCGACAGCCTGGACGAAGAGTTCGAACTGGAACTCGAAGACCAGCTGGGCGAAGACCGCCACGCGCAACGCAGCAGCGCATCGGACCGCATCCGCTACTTCCGCGAACTGTTGCGCCTGCAGGGCGAGTTGGTCAAGCTGCAGGACTGGGTGGTGCAGACTCGGCACCGCATGGTGATTGTGTTTGAAGGGCGCGATGCGGCGGGCAAGGGCGGTGTGATCAAACGCATCACGCAGCGGCTCAACCCCCGAGTCTGCCGCGTCGCCGCCCTGCCCGCGCCCAACGACCGCGAGAAAACACAGTGGTATTTTCAGCGCTATGTCTCGCACCTGCCGGCGGCCGGCGAGATCGTGCTGTTTGACCGCAGCTGGTACAACCGCGCCGGTGTCGAGCGCGTGATGGGGTTTTGCTCGGACGAAGAGTACGAGGAGTTCTTTCGCACCGTGCCCGAGTTTGAAAAAATGCTGGTGCGCAGCGGCATCCAGATCGTCAAGTACTGGTTCTCGATCACCGACGACGAGCAGCATGCGCGCTTTTTGGGTCGTCTTCAGGACCCGCTCAAACAGTGGAAGCTCAGCCCCATGGATCTGGAGAGCCGCCGGCGCTGGGAGGACTACACGCGGGCCAAGGAAACCATGCTCGAGCGCACGCACATTCCCCAGGCGCCTTGGTGGATCGTGCAGGCCGTCGACAAAAAACGCGCGCGCCTCAATTGCATCGACCACCTGCTGTCATTGGTGCCTTATCATGAGATCCCTCATCCGGATGTGACCCTGCCTGAGCGGGTCCGGCATCCGGACTATATCCGTCACCCGGTGCCCGACCATATGTTCGTGCCCGAGCGCTATTGAATTTGACCGAATCAGGGGCTGATCGACCCCTGCCTGACATGAGACATCAAGACCTCTATGCCGCCCTGGACCTCGGCTCCAACAGCTTTCGCCTGGAAATCGGGCACCTGAGCGCCGGGCAGTTGCGGCGGGTGGAGTACCTCAAGGAGACGGTTCGGCAAGGCGCCGGCCTCGACGGCGAGCGCATGCTCAGCCAGGAGGCCATGCAACGCGGCTGGGACTGCCTGGCCCGCTTTGCCGAGCGTCTGGCCGGTTTTCGCAGCGGCCAGGTGCGCGCGGTGGCCACGCAAACCCTGCGCGAGGCGCGCAACCGCGAAGTGTTTTTGCAGCGTGCCCAAGAGATTCTGGGGCACCCCATCGAGGTGATCAGCGGCATCGAGGAGGCGCGCCTCATTTACCTGGGCGTGGCGCATTTGCTGCCGCAAAGCGCCGAGCGGCGGCTGGTGGTGGACATTGGCGGCCGCTCGACCGAGATGATCATCGGCCAGGGCCTGCAGGCCCAGCGCATGGACTCGCATCGGGTGGGCAGTGTGGCCTGGTCGATGAAGTATTTTCCGCAGGGGCAGTGGACCGCGCAGGCCTTTGACACGGCCGAGACCGCGGCCCGCGCCTTGCTGGACGACGCCATGGATGACTTTCCGCGCCAAGCCTGGGACAGCGCCTATGGCGCCTCGGGCACCGTGGGGGCTGTGGCCGATGCCCTGGCCGCCAATGGCTGGGATGCCGGTGTGGTCACGCAAGCAGGCCTGGACTGGCTGCGCGAGCGGCTGATCAAGGCCGGACGCCATGAGAACCTGCGCCTGGAGGGCATTCGGGAGGACCGTCGACCGGTCATTGGCGGCGGTCTGTCGGTGCTGCGCGCGGTCTTTGGCCTGCTGGGCATCGAGCGCATGCAGGTCGCCCAGGGGGCCCTGCGCCACGGCGCCCTGTTCGATCTGCTGGACCGGGAAAGCCCAACGGCCGATGTGCGCAGCACCATGGTGGCCTGGCTTGCCCGGCGGATGGGCTGCGATGCTGCACAAGGCGAGCGCGTGGCGCGCACTGCACAAGCCCTGCTGGCGCCGCTGCTGGACGACCAGGACGAGGGGGTTCGCACGCGGCTGTTGCGCAAGCTGCGTTGGACGGCGCAGCTGCACGAGGTGGGCCGCTGCATTGCCCACAGCGACCACCACAAACACGGGGCCTACCTGGTGGCCAACAGCGACATGGCGGGCTTTACGGTCAACGAGCTGGCGCGCATGGCGCAGCTGGTGCTGGGTCATCGGGGCAAGCTGCGCAAGATGGAGCTGGGGCTGCAGGATCCGCTGTTCGTGCGCCAGCTGCTGGCCCTGCGCCTGGCCGTGTTGCTGTGCCACGCCCGGCGCGATCCCGATCTGCATGGGTTTGAATTGACCCGCAGCCCGGATCAGCGCGGCTTTGATCTGCACACCGATCCGGCCTGGTCGCAGCAGTGGCCCCAGTCGGCACAGCTGCTCAGTGAAGAGGTACAGGCTTGGCAGAAAACCGAGTGGCGCCTGCGCTGGCACCGCGCCTGAAGGGCCGCAGCCGCTTCACAGGCGCTCGGGGGTCATGACGGCCATGACCGTGGCCCGCACATCGCCCTCGCGCACCTTGTGGCGCAGCCACCAGACCCCGCCCTTGCGCACCGGCACACTGGCGGCCGGAATGCCAAGCAGCTGCGCCAGCACCGCGCCCAGCACAGGTTGATGCCCCACCAACAGCACCGGAAAGCGTGCGTTGGGCCACTGCGCGGTCTCCAGCACGTCTTCCACGGTGGCACCTGGCGACAAGGCATCGCGCACCTTGTGGCGACGCGGCAGGGCCTGGGCGGTCTGCACGGTGCGCAGCGCGGGGCTGCACAGGATGCGCGTGCCTTCGGGCAATTGCTGATCCAGCCAATGGGCCATGCGCTGCGCGTGCTTGACGCCACGCGCGGTCAGGGGGCGCTGCAGATCGTCCTCACCCTCGACCGCGTCCACCGCTTCCGCATGTCGCCACAGAATCAAATCCATGTCGCCCCACTCCTTAGCCGGCCACGGCGGCCTGGCTGGGCGCTGCGCCAAAGTGGCGGCGGTAGCGCGAAGGCAGATCCTGCAGACGCATCATCATGGGCAGGTCGGCCGTGTTGAAGTCGGGGTCCCAGGCGGGCGCCCCCAGCACACGTGCGCCCAGGCGCAAATAACCCTTGATCAGCGCTGGGGGTTCGACCGCCAGGTCGCTGCGCAAATGCGCCACCGGCAGGGGCACACGCGGCAAGACCTGGTACTCGATGGAGGCCAGATGGGTCTGGCGCACCTGGGCCCAGATGCTGGCCGCCACATCCCCACTCACGACCCCCTGGTGCAGCAGCGGAATGCTGGCGCAGCCGACCATGATGTCGAGCTGGTTGCGTTGCATAAAGCCCGCCAGCGCGCCCCACAAGGCCATGATCACGCCGCCATGGCGGTGCGCCGGGTGCACGCAGCTGCGGCCCAACTCCACCATGCGTGGGCGCAAGGCGCGCAGTCGCGTCAGGTCAAATTCGGTGTCGCTGTAGGTGCTGCCCACCCGCTTGGCCTGGGCGGGGGTGAGCACCCGGTAGGTGCCAATCACCTCGCGCGTGGCACTGTCGCGAATCAGCAGGTGCTCGCAGAAATCGTCAAAGAGATCGATGTCGTGCCCCGCCTCTGGGGTGGACAGGCGCGCGCCCATCTCGGTCACAAAGACCTGGTAGCGCAGACGCTGCGCCGCCCGGATGTCGTCCAGGTGCTGTGCCCAGACCACCTCCATGCCGTTCAGCGTTTGGCCCAAGGGCGCAGGCGACAACGGCGCAGCAGGCGCTGGATGAAGTGACCCCCTGGGCCATTGCACCGGTGACAAGGCAAAGGTGGGATTGGGCAACTCTTTCATGGGGCATCTCCTGGTGGATACGCCCATGATGGGACGATCAGATGACGCGATCAAGACGGCTTCATGACGGCACCGTGTCACCACGCCCACCGCATTTTGGCTGCTTCATCAGCGTTTACCCTGATGAATTATTGTGCATAAATCTAGGCGACTTCCGTATACTTCATCTCCGGCCCAACAGGTGTGTTGGGTGTTGAACCACCTGCTGTTCTGTGGAGTGTTGATGCCCCATTTGTTTGACCCGTCCCCCGTGGTGAGTGTGCCTGTGCAAGGCGAGACCGCCACCTTCCCGGTGCACCGCATTTATTGCGTGGGCCGCAATTACGAAGAACACGCCAAAGAGATGGGCTTCACCGGCCGCGAGCCGCCCTTCTTCTTTCTCAAGCCCGCTGACGCGCTGGTGGTGGTGCCCGAGGGCCAGACCGGCCCGATGCCCTACCCCAGCCTGACGCAGAACCTGCACCACGAGATCGAGTTGGTGGTGGCCATCGGCAAGGGCGGCCGCAACATCCGCGCCGCCGATGCCATGCAGCACGTCTACGGCTACGCCGTGGGCCTGGACATGACGCGTCGCGATCTGCAGAACGACATGAAAAAGCAAGGACGCCCCTGGTGCATCGGCAAGGCGTTTGATCACTCGGCCCCCATTGGGCCCATCGTGCCTGTCGCGAAAGCGGGCGATGTGCTCAACGCCGAGATCAGCCTGCAGGTCAACGGCAGCGACCGCCAGCGCTCCACGGTCTCTAAGTTGATCTGGAACGTGGCCGAGACGATTGAACACCTGTCGGCCGCCTGGACCCTGCAGCCGGGCGACCTGATCTACACCGGCACCCCCGAAGGTGTGGCCGCGGTGGTGGCGGGCGACCTGATGGTCGGTCGCATTGCCGGGCTGCCCGATTTGCAGGTCAGGGTCGGGTGAACACTGAATTAACCGACCGATTGGTTGGTTTATGATCTTTTTTCTTTTAACTCAAGGAGACTTCATGAAAATTCAAGTCAAGGCGCTCGCGATCGCCGCTGCACTGGGCCTGGCCGCCTTTGGCGCCCAAGCCGCCGATCCCATTGTGCTGAAGGTTCAGCACTTCCTGGGCCCGCAGTCGGTTCAGCACACCACCATGATGGGGGACTGGTGCAAGGCCATCGATCGCGATTCCAAGGGTCGCCTCAAGTGCGAGATCTACCCGGCCATGCAGCTGGGCGGCACCCCGGTGCAGCTCTGGGACCAGGCCCGTGACGGCGTGATCGATGTGGCTTGGACGCTGCAGGCCTACACCGCCAAGCTGGCCAAGCTGGAAGTGTTTGAACTGCCTTTCATGATGACCAATGCCGAGGCCACCAGCCGCGCCGCATGGGATTACGCCCAGAAGTTCATGCAGGACGACGTCAAGGACGTCAAGCTGCTGGCGGTGCATGTGCACGGCCCGGGCAATATCTACACCAAGGCCAAGCCGGTCAAGACCATGGCCGATCTGCGCGGTCTGAAGGTGCGCGCGCCCACGCGCCAAGTGAACAAGATGGTGGCCGCCATGGGCGCGACCCCGGTCTCCATGCCGGTGCCCCAGGTGCCCGATGCGCTCTCGAAGGGCGTGATCGACGGCGCGGTGATTCCCTACGAAGTGGCGCCCGGCCTGAAGGTGCATGAGCTGACCAACTTCACCGCCGAAACCGACCGCAGCTTCAACGCGCTGTACACCACCGTGTTTGTCGTGCCGATGAACAAGGCCAAGTACGACGGTCTGCCGGCCGATCTGAAGGCCGTCATCGACAAGAACTCGGGCCGCGAGTTCTCGGCCTTCCTGGGCAAGACCCAAGCCGGTCAGGACACCCCCAGCAAGAAGGTCTTCACGGAAACCAAGAACCAGACCATTTCGGTGATCCCGGTCGCCGAGCTGCAGAACTGGAAGAAGGCCACCGATGCCCTGGACGATGCCTGGGTCAAGGAAATGAGCGGCAAGGGCCTGAACGGCAAGGAATTGCTCGACACCGCCACCGCCCTGATCAAGCAATACACCAAGTAAGTCCCCAAGCCTGGGGCCCCCACGGGCCCCAGGCTTTTTTTGAAGGACGGGGCCGCTCGCCGGATGCCCGCGCCCAACATGAAACTCCTCGAACCCATTGCCAAAACCCTGAGCATTCTGGGTGGCCTGCTGATGGTGGGCGTCATGCTGATGACCTGCTACAGCCTGATTGGTCGCAATTTTTTGCAATCGCCCTTGATTGGCGACTTTGAGCTCACCGCCATCGGCTGCGGCATGGCCATGGCCCTGTTCATGCCCTATTGCCAGCTCAAGCGCGAAAACATCATGGTTGATTTCTTCACGGCGCGCATGCCGGCCAGCACCAACGCCAAGCTGGACCGCATGGGCAGCCTGCTCATGACGGCGCTGTACGGCGTCCTGGGCTGGCGCGCGGGCTTTGGTGCGGTGCGGGCCTATGAGGGCGAAGGCGCGTCGATGCTGATTGGTTTTCCGGACTGGATCGTCTACGCCTGCATGTGCGTGGGCCTGAGCGTGGCCGCGCTGATGGCGCTGGCCCAGGTGCTGGGCATGGTCGCGGAACAAGAGGAGCATGCCGCATGAGCCCGATGAGTCTTGCCCTGTTGATTTTTGGCGTCATGCTCGTCCTGATGGTCGTGCGGGTGCCCATTGCCGGTGCGATGTTTGTCGCCGGCACGGTCGGCATGATCCTGCAGGCCGACCTCAAAACCTTTTTGAGCTTCACCAACAACGTGGCCTACACCCGCCTGGCCAGTTACGACCTGTCGGTGATCCCCCTGTTCATCCTGATGGGGCACTTTGCCACCCAGGGCGGCATCAGCAAGGCCCTGTTCGGTTTTGCCGCTGCGGTCATGGGCCGCTTCAAGGGCGGCCTGGCCATGGGGGCGGTGCTGGCCTGCGCGGCCTTTGGCGCCATCTGCGGCTCGTCGGTGGCCACCGCCGCCACCATCACCGGCGTGGCCCTGCCCGAGATGCGCCGCCACGGCTACTCGGGTCGCCTGTCGACCGGTACCCTGGCCGCTGGCGGCACGCTGGGCATTCTGATTCCGCCGTCGGTGCCGCTGGTGATTTACGCCATCCTGACCGAGCAGAACATTGCCAAGCTGTTTGCCGCGGCCATGCTGCCCGGCGTCATTGCCATGGTGGGCTACATGATCGCCATCGCGATCTATGTGCGCCTGGTGCCGGGCCAAGCCCCCGAGCACGACGAGGCCCCGCGCCTGACGGCCGAGGCCCTCAAGGGCGTGGTGCCGATCGCCATCATCTTCATCGTGGTCTTTGGTGGCATTTACGAAGGCTTCTTCACCCCGACCGAAGGGGCGGCAGTGGGTGCGGCGGCCACCTTTATCGCGGCCCTGATGAAGGGTGAACTCACCCGCGACAAGCTGCTGCACTGCTTCTATGCCACGGCCCTGAGCTCGGCCATGATCTTCATGATCTTCATTGGCGCCGATGTGATGAACGCCGCCCTGGCGCGCACGCAGGTGCCGGCGCAGCTGGCCGAGTTGGTGGGCGGCATGAGCATCCCGCCACTGGCGATCGTGGGCGGCATCTTGCTGCTGTACGTGCTGCTGGGCGCGGTCATGGACGAGCTCAGCATGCTGCTGCTGACCATTCCGATCTTCTTCCCCATCATCATGAAGCTGGACTTTGGCATGTCGGCCGAACACACCGCCATCTGGTTTGGCATCATGGTGCTGATGACGGTGGGCTTTGGCATGCTGGCGCCGCCCGTGGGGCTGAATGTGTACGTGGTCAACGGCATGGCCAAGGATGTGCCGCTGGCCGAGAGCTATCGGGGCATCACCCCCTTCCTGATCAGCGACACGCTGCGCACCCTGCTGCTGCTGTTCTTCCCGGGCATCTCCCTGTACCTGGTGGGTGTGCTGACCTGAAGCAGGCCAGGCGGGCTGGGCGTGCAGGCACAATGGGGCCCACGCCACGCCTGCCAACGCCCATCCCCATGTTTGATCGAACCATTCGCCATTGCCGCCAGTGCGGCCAAGCCGTCGAGCGCCGCGTGCCCGACGATGGCGACACCCGTGTGCGGGCCGTTTGCCCGGCCTGCAGCACCATCCACTATGAAAACCCGCTGAACGTGGTGGGCACCGTGCCGGTGCTGGGCAGCCGGGTGCTGCTGTGCAAGCGCAACATCGAGCCGCGCTGGGGCAAGTGGACCTTGCCGGCGGGCTTTATGGAGCTGGGGGAGACCACCGCGCAGGGCGCTGCCCGCGAAACAGTCGAAGAGGCCGGTGCGCAGTTCGAGATCGAGGACCTGTTCACCGTGATGAGTGTGCCGCGCGTGGGCCAGGTGCACCTGTTCTACCGCGCCCGCCTGACCAGCGATGTGTTCGACCCCGGTCACGAAACGCTGCAGGCACAGCTTTTTGAAGAGCACGAGATCCCCTGGGACGAGCTGGCGTTTCGCACCGTGCGCGAGACCCTGCTGCGCTTTTACGCCGATCGCCGCGCTGGGCGCTTTGGCGTGCACAGCTTCGACATCGAATAAGCCCCGGGCTTGCCGCCCGCCTGAGCGACAATTGGCCCATGGCCATTCCCCAGTCCTTTTTGCAGGAACTGCTTGCCCGCGTCGACATTGTCGAGGTGGTGGGCCAGTACGTGCAGCTCAAAAAGGGCGGCGCCAATTTCAGCGGCCTGTGCCCCTTCCATAGCGAAAAATCCCCCAGCTTCAGCGTCAGCCCCAGCAAGCAGTTTTTCCACTGCTTTGGCTGTGGCAAGAACGGCAATGCCATCGGCTTTCTGATGGAGCATGCCGGGCTGAACTTCATCGAGGCCGTCAAGGACCTGGCCCAGCGCACCGGCATGACCGTGCCCGAGGAGCCGCAGGACCCGGCCCAGCGCGCCCGCCAGAAGGCGCTCAAGGCGCAGCAGCAAAGCCTGGGCGATGTGCTGGACAAGGCCGGGGCCGCCTGGCGGCAAAAGCTGCGCGAGTCGCCGCGCGCCATCGAGTACCTGCGCCAGCGCGGCCTGTCGGGCCAGATCGCCAAGCGCTTTGGCCTGGGCTATGCGCCCCCGGGTTGGCGCGGCCTCGCCAGTGTCTTTGCGCGCTACGACGATCCGCTGCTGGTCGAGGCCGGCCTGGTCATCGCCAGCGACGCGCAGGCCGAGGCCGAGCATGTGCCCCCGGATCCGCAGCAAGCGGGCGCCACCCAAGAAGGGGGCAAGCGCTACGACCGCTTTCGCGACCGCATCATGTTCCCGATCCGCAATGTGCGCGGCGACTGCATCGGCTTTGGCGGTCGGGTGATCGGCGACGGCAAGCCCAAATACCTCAACTCGCCCGAGACCCCGCTGTTTCACAAGGGCCGCGAGCTGTACGGCCTGTATGAGGCGCGCGAGGCCTTGCACAGCGCCGGCTATGTGCTCGTCACCGAGGGCTATATGGACGTGGTGGCGCTGGCTCAGCACGGCTTTGCCAACGCCGTGGCCACCCTGGGCACGGCCTGCACGCCCGAGCATGTGCACAAGCTGTTTCGCTTTACCGATTCGGTGGTCTTCAGCTTTGATGGCGACGCCGCCGGCCGGCGCGCTGCGCGCAAGGCCCTGGAAGGCGCCCTGCCCTACGCCACCGACACCCGCAGCATCCGCTTTCTGTTTTTGCCTGCCGAGCACGACCCCGACAGCTTTATTCGCGAGCATGGCCAGGAGGCCTTTGCCGAACAGGTGCGCCAGGCCATGCCACTGTCGCGCTTTCTGGTGGAGGCGGCCAGCAGCGATTGCGACCTGGGCACCGCCGAAGGCCGCGCCCGCATGGCCAGCCAGGCGCGTCCGCTCTGGGCCTTGCTGCCCGAGGGCGCCTTGCAGCAGCAGTTGCTGGTGGAGCTGTCGCAGCCCATCGGCCTGGCCCCCGAGGCCTTGCAGCGCCTGTGGCGCCCCGACACCGCCAGCGCCGCAGCGGGCGCGGCCGCACGGCCCGAGGCGCGCAGCGCCGAACCCGCGTGGGAGAGCGCCGGCATGCCCGAGGCCATGTGGGCCGATGCCGCCCCGGCCCCGACCCCCACGGCCCGACGCCCATGGCGCGACGGCCCGCGCCGCGAATGGCGCGATCGACAGGCCCCGCGCGGCCCGGCCGTGGCCACCGGCCCCCGCACGCGACCGGCCAGCCGGGCCGACCATGCCGCGCGCCTCTTGCTGGGCAATATGGCCTTGTGGGAGCATCTGGGTGGTGAAGACCAGGCCATGCTGTGCGAGCTGCCGGCGCCGCATGGCCCGCTCCTGGCCTGGCTCGATGCCCTGTACCACGAGCACGGCCCGCTGGGCCCCAGCGCCATCACGCAAGAGCTGCAAGGCCAGGCCTTTGCCGAGCTGGCCCGCCGCTGGCTGGCCGACGCCGCGCTGGTGCAAGGCGGCCCCGATGACAGCGCGCCCAGCGCAGAAGGCATGCAGGAGGCGCGCCAGGAGTTGCGCACGCTGCTGGACCTGATGCTGATCGACCGCCTGAAGGCGCAAGAGACCGAGGCGCTGGCGCAGCTGCAAAGCGGCCAGGACCCCGACGCCATGGCGCGCTACCGCAGCCTGCAAGACCGGCGCGCCGAGCTGATGGCGCGCCAGCTCAAGGGCTGAGACCCGGCCTGGGGCGGCTTACTTGCCGATCAATTGGTTGAGGCGCTCGGCCTCGAAGTGCTCGTTGCAGGCCGCATCGCCGGGCACCACGCCCTGCTGACGCGCCCCCAGTTTTTCGAGGGCCTGCCACAAGAGCGCAATCTGGTGCTCGTGGCCCGCGGCACTGTCGACCAGACCGCGCAAGGCCTGGCTGACCGGATCGTCTTCTTGGGTGATGCCGTAGGCATTGAACTTGGGTTGCGCCCCCGAGACGTCGGCACTTTCCCCTTGCTTGCTGGGGATGATGCGCGCGGGGATGCCCACCGCCGTGGCGCCAGGGGGCACCGGCTTGATGACCACCGCATTGCTGCCAATCTTGGCGTTGTCGCCCACCTCAAAGCCGCCCAGCACCTTGGCCCCGGCGCTGACCACCACGTTGCGCCCCAGCGTGGGGTGCCGCTTGGTGCCCTTGTAGAGCGAGGTGCCGCCCAGGGTCACCCCGTGGTAGATGGTGCAGCCGTCACCCACTTCGGCGGTCTCGCCAATCACCACCCCCATGCCATGGTCGATGAAGACGCGCTCGCCAATGCGGGCGCCCGGATGGATCTCGATGCCGGTGAGCATGCGCGAGAGGTGCGAGATGAAGCGGCCCAGCCATTGGAGCCCATGCGTCCAGCACCAGTGGGCGCGGCGGTGCAGCACCAGGGCATGCAGACCGGGGTAGCAGGTCAGCACCTCGAAGCCGCTGCGCGCGGCCGGGTCGCGCTCAAGAATGCACTGGATGTCGGATCGGAGACGGGCGAACATGGGGATGAGTCTACCTGTTCCCTCGAACGACCCCGATCATGGCGCGCGCGACCCCCCGCAGGATATGGACTTCCTCGTCCTGCAACTGGCTGCGGTTGAAGAGCTGGTTCAGGCGCGGCATCAGCTTCTTGGGCGAGGCCGGGTCCAGAAAACCGATCGCGGTCAAGGCCTCTTCCCAGTGCGTGAGCAGGCCCGCCACCTGGCGCGCATCGGCGTGCTGCGGCACCGGCGTGGCCGAGCCCACGGCGTAGCCGCCCAGGGCCTGGCGCCACTCGTAGGCCAGCACCTGCACCGCGGCCCCCAGGTTGAGTGAACCAAAGTCGGGGGCCGTGGGAATCTGCAGGCAGACATGGCTGCGCCAGACGTCTTCGTTTTTCATGCCGTAGCGCTCGGAGCCAAACAAAAAGGCCACCGACTGGCCTTGCGGCGCCAACTCGGCCAGGTGAGTGCGCGGGGCGCGGGTGGGCGGGCCAAAGTCACGCGGCGTCATGGCCGTGGCGCACACATGGACCATGCCCTCCAGGGCCTCGTCCAGGGTGTCGACCACGCGGGCCTTGGCCAGCACGTCCAGGGCCCCACTGGCCCGCTGGATGGTTTCTTCCTTGCGCAGCACATTGGCCCAACGCGGGCGCACCAGCACCAGGTCGTCAAAGCCCATGACCCGCATGGCCCGGGCCGCGGCGCCCACATTGCCAGCGTGGCTGGTCTCGATCAGGATGAATCGGGTCTGCATGCGCCGATTGTCCCACCGCGGCGTGGGTGCGACGCCGCCAAGGGCCTCAGAACAGCGAAGCCGGGGTGTAGCGAAGGCCCAGCGACCACCAGCCGGGCCCGCGCGAAGCGCCGCCACGGGTCAGGTCCACCTGGAGCAGATCGGGCAGGATCACGAAGCGAAATCCGGCTTGCACTTGCGGCCGCAGGGTCTGGCTGCCAAAGGCCTCGGTCATCAACATCCAGCGCGGGGCCAACCACCACTCGGTCCCCGCGCCCCAGGTTCCGCCGGTCTGGCGCGTGGCCGACGACCGCGCCATGCCAAGATTGGTGTGCAGAACCAGCCGGTCCTCGCGCAGGGCCACCGACAGCGGCAGGTAGGCGTAATCGGTCTGGCTGCGAAGTTGTGGCGAATTCGAGCCGTGGCGCTGCACGCCCACCGCCAAGCCCCAGGCCCAGCCATCGCGCGCCAGATCACCCCACACGGTCTTGCCCTGCACCACCGCGTCCTGCTCATGTGGGGCGGCGGGGTCGCTCAGGTGATGCTGGGCCCCGCCGAGCGTGAGCTCCAGATGGCCGGTGGGGTTGCACGCGGGCAAGGCCCAAAACTCCACCCGGCCGGTCGAGGCGCGGCGCCAGCTCTCGAGCTGGCAGCTGCCCGCGGTCGTCAGCCGGGCATCGTCGGTGATGAAGGGGCGTGCGGCATGCGCTGGCGCATGCAAGGCCGCCGCCAGTCCCACCCACAGGCTCAAAGTCCGAATGTTCATGCGATCATCTTGACACAAATTCATGACCGATCAATGGCTGCGCCAGCGCGAGTGGTGCCGATGTGAGAAAATCCTGAAATCAGCGGGTGCGATCGTGCCCCGTTCTCAACGGTTCTTAACAATCCATGTCGTCCACACTCCACCCCATGCTCAACGTGGCCATCAAGGCCGCCCGTGCTGCTGGCAGCATCATCAACCGCGCGGCCCTCGATGTCGAGGCGGTCCGGATCTCGCAAAAGTCGATCAATGACTTTGTGACCGAGGTCGATCACGCCAGCGAAAACGTCATCATCGAGACCCTCTCGACCGCCTACCCCGAGCATGGCTTTCTGGCCGAGGAATCGGGCAGCCAGCACGGCAAGCCCGACTCGGACCACATCTGGATCATCGATCCGCTGGACGGCACCACCAACTTCATCCACGGCTTTCCGGTGTACTGCGTGAGCATCGCCTTGCAGGTGCGCGGGCGCATCGAGCAGGCCGTGATCTATGACCCCTCGCGCAACGACCTGTTCACCGCCACCCGTGGCCGCGGTGCCTTCATGAACGACCGCCGCATCCGCGTGAGCAAGCGTCACCGCCTGGGCGAGTGCCTGATCTCGACCGGCTTTCCCTTCCGCAAGGGCGACGATTTCAATGGCTACCTGCGCATGATGGGCGACGTCATGCAGCGCACCGCCGGCCTGCGCCGCCCGGGTGCTGCGGCGCTCGACCTGGCCTATGTGGCCGCCGGCTTTACCGACGGCTTTTTCGAAACCGGCCTGTCCCCCTGGGACGTGGCCGCCGGCTCGCTGCTGGTGACCGAGGCCGGTGGCCTGGTGGGCAACTTCACCGGCGAGTCCGACTTCTTGATGCAGCGCGAATGCCTGGCCGGCAACCCGCGCGTGTACGGCCAGCTGGTGGGCCTGCTGGGCAAGTACAGCAAGTTTGCGTCGGCCGGCGAAAAAGCCGAGGTGCGCCAATCGGTGCAAGCCCTGGCCCGCCACGGCGAAGACCCCAGCGCCCCCGCCCCGGCCGAGCCAGCAGCAGACGAGGCCGATCCCGCGCCGTTCTAAGGCCAGCCCCAGGGCGACTCAGGCCGCGCCCAGCACCGCGCTGGGCAGCGGCAAGCCGCCGGCCTGCGCGCCACATCGATCGGCGCCAATGGCGCCAGCAGGCTGGGCAAATGAAAGGCCAGATCGGCCTGTTCAAACAGCAGCCCATCCTCGTGCCTTCCAGCCTTCTGCTTGGCTTTCGAAGCTGGCATGCGGATCGCCATGATCGGTCATGTCGATCCAGGCTTTGACGCACTGATGCGTCCACCGTCTCATGGCAGCCATGTCCTCATGGGTTTTGCTAATGGGCATGGATTCAGACCCCATCGCCATGCCGCACGCGCCAGAAATCAAGCCATGACACCGCAATGGACAAGCCGTGGCCTCTGCCGGAAATGGCCGACGCATGCCGGGTTGCGATGGGCCAGGATGGAAGGGGTCGGAACCCACACACCAGGGACGACTCAAGGCCGGGAAAGCCCAAGGAATCGATGCCAGACGATAAAGCCCAAAGACCGTTTTGGGTGGTGAAGCACTTTTCTGGAGCGCTTC
>JACCEA011509565.1_pt1 | contig 17104 bp, 20 predicted proteins | sample 7449851 | NCBI WGS metagenome assembly JACCEA01 (sample SAMN15323453, study PRJNA562643) | freshwater metagenome | isolation source: river surface water | place: USA:Blue River Watershed | collected 2017-08-18 | reverse complement strand
TGCATTTTTGAATCAGTCGGGGAGTTGATTCGCCTTTTGGACGCAATACAGATGAACCGAAATCAACCATGACGGCGACTCGCTTTTTTCCAGCTACTGGTTTGGTCTTTCCGCAAATCGATGCAAATGCAGGTAATACCTTAGGTGCCTTCGCATCTGGCACCGCATCGCTACTAAAAGTAAAAGCCCAACCTTCTACTGATCCATCAGCGACATTGACCGTTGGTCCCGTCATTGCGGGTGTCCATGTTTTTGCACCGGGAGCTGCTTGGAAGTAGCCCCAATAACGCCAACCAGTGTCGGCAGCTTGTGCCGATGGTGTTGATAGGGCGGCGATAATTAATGTTGCTAAAAATATTTTGAACTTCATTGCTGTGTAGCCTCTCAATGTTGAAAGAGTCTCACAGGGAGTGAACCATAACTAGAGTAGATGGCGATGCCGATCTATCTAACCTCAGGAGCACACCCCGCAAACCTCGGCGGGTGTTTGTCTCATCTCGATCTAATGGGTAATCCGACTTATCGCTCAAAAGTTTTACTACTTGAGTGATTTACGGTTGCGGGTCAGCGTCGGATTTTCACCGAACTTCCCCCACTAGAAGAGCTATGTAGTTGTGAGCGAACCAAACCACAACGGTTTGGGGTTGGCAACTAGGCGCGCTAGTCGTAGGCTTCTAAGCATGGAATACAGACGCCTTGGCAGTACTGGAATGTACGTTTCTGAGATCTCATATGGAAACTGGATTACACACGGAAACCAAATCGAATCAGATGCCGCTATTAAATGTGTAAAGGAAGCGCTTAATCAGGGCATAACAACCTTCGATACCGCCGATGTTTACGCCGGCACAAAAGCCGAAGTAGTTCTTGGCAAAGCGCTCAAAGGTGTTCGCCGTGAATCGTATGAACTCTTCACTAAGGTGTACTGGCCAACTGGCGCAGGCAAGAATGATCGTGGCTTGTCTCGCAAGCACATTATCGAGTCCTGCAACGCATCCTTAAAGCGTTTGCAAACCGATCATATTGATTTGTATCAGATGCATCGCTTTGATTATGAGACTCCTTTGGAAGAATCACTGAGCGCTTTTGATGATCTGATCCGCGCGGGCAAGGTTCATTACATTGGTTTTTCTGAGTGGAACGCTTCGCAGATCAAATCAGCTCTATCAATTCAAGATGCTCGCGGATATAACCGCTTTGTTTCTAGTCAGCCTCAATATTCAGCGCTGTGGCGAGTCATCGAGTCAGAGGTTGTGCCTTTGTCTCAAAAAGAAGGCATTGGCCAGATCGTTTGGTCGCCAATGGCACAGGGTGTTCTCACTGGAAAGTACTTGCCTGGAAAGAAAGCACCAGCAGGTTCACGTGCAACCGATAAGGGCAGCGGCGCAAACATGATTAAGGGTTGGATGCGCGATGAAGTTTTAGAGGCGGTACAAAATCTGAAACCAATCGCTGATCAAGCTGGATTAACCATGTCTCAATTAGCGATTGCATGGGTCCTTCAAAATCCAAATGTTTCCAGTGCAATCATGGGCGCGACAAAACCATCACAGGTAAAGGAAAATGTGAAGGCAGCAGGAGTCAAGCTAGATGCCGATGTCATGAAAGCGATTGATAAAGCTCTTGGAAAACTTCCCGAGCGAGATCCTAAGAAAAATGAAAGTCCGAAACCTCGGGCTTAATTAATCGAATCGCCGACCTTCACCTGAGGATGTGGTGCACGCAAGCGACGCATCTGTGTTGATCGAAGCCATGCATACATTCCAAGACCCTTTGTTGAAGTTCCCGGAAATTTGCTTTCAACCGCTTTGCGAATCTTTCGTGAAAGAAAGAATCCGTCAATAACAGCGGTAACCAACACTGCGTACATCAGCGCGATTGCACCAATCTGTACCGCAGCAATTGGGAAGAGTGTAAGTACGAGAACAACGAAGATAATTGGCAAGAAGTATTCGCCAATTGAACGACGTGAGTCCACATAGTTTCGAACGTAACGTCGGGCTGGACCTCTATCACGGGCCGGCAATGCTGCTTCATCTCCGCGAAGGTAGGCAGCGCGTTGAGCAACTCGGTTCTCGCGAGCAAGCGCCTTTGATGCGCGCTTCTGATCCTTGGTCACAATCGGTGCCAAGGTAGAAACCTTGCGCTTTGATTCTGCTTCTTTACGCTTTGGAGTTGGGCGGCCTTTGCCTTCATTGCTAGTCATGGGGCAACTATAGAGCCCGACTCTTAATCTGCTCGACTCGCAGCCAAGGTGGTCGGGGAGTAGGATTACCGATGTAGTCAATCGAGGAGAGCAACAATGACAACTGAAGCAACAGCGACAACAGGAATTCTTCTAACAGATGTAGCGGCCTCAAAGGTTGCTGCCCTGCTTGCACAGGAAGGTCGCGACGACCTTAACCTCCGTGTAGCTGTCCAACCTGGCGGTTGCTCAGGTCTTAAGTACCAGTTGTACTTTGATGATCGCAATATGGATGGCGACATCGTCCGCGAGTTCGGCGCAGTAAAGGTGATCACAGACAAGATGTCAGATCCATACCTTTCTGGCGCAACAATTGATTTTGTTGACACCATCGAGAAGCAGGGCTTTACGATCGATAATCCAAATGCGCAAGGTTCTTGTGCATGCGGCGATTCATTCAACTAAGTAACTGACTCTTAGACATTAGGATCCCTACATGAAAATCGGTGTAGCGGGTTCGGTAGGTCTCGACCATTTGATGACTTTCTCCGGAAAGTTCACCGATTCACTTGTCGCAGGCTCCTTAGAAAAGGTATCCCTTAGTTTCTTGGTAGATAGCCTTGATGTTCGCCGTGGAGGTTGTGCGGCAAATATCTCGTATGGAATGGGTGTACTTGGATTAAATCCAATTCTGATTGCTGCCGTTGGTAAGGACTGGGCTGATTATGAAGCTTGGTTGACGCGCCATGGCGTTGACACATCTCATGCACTTGTTTCAACAACTTTGCACACTGCTCACTTTGTTGTAACAACTGATCAAGATCTCAACCAGATTGCTTCATTCTTTCCAGGAGCGATGTCTGAAGCTCGCAACATTGAACTAAGTCCCATCATGGAAAAGACAGGTCGCTTGGACATGATGGTGATTTCACCTGATGATCCAGAAGCGATGCTTCGACATTCTGAAGTCTGCCGTCAATTAAATATTCCGTTTGCGGCAGATCCATCCCAACAGATGGCACGTATGACCGGCGAAGAGATCAAGCTATTGATCGATGGTGCTTCGTACCTATTCTTGAATGAGTATGAACTAGCTCTGGCTATGCAGAAAACAGGGTGGAGCGATCGCGAGATTCTCGAACGCGTGAAGTACCGAGTTGTCACACTTGGCTCTCAGGGAGCAAAGGTCGAGAGCGCAGCGGGTGAGTTTGTTCAAGTAACCGTTCCTAAGGAAAAGTCCAAGACCGATCCAACCGGTGTTGGCGACTCTTTCCGATCTGGCTTTATTGCTGGGTTGGCATGGGGCCTATCTCATGAGCGTTGCGCCCAGTTAGGTGCATTGATCGCGACCTACGTCATCGAAACTTTGGGCACCCAGGAGTACCGCTTTACCACGGGGGAGTTCGTCGCCCGTTTTGAAGAGGCGTATGGAAAGTCAGCGGCAGATGAGGTTGCACAGCACCTTAAGTAATGTGAGCAGTGCCACCCCTCGCCGAGATTAGGCTCGTGCCACGCTCAGAGGGTTTTCAAACTATCCTTACCCCATGTCCCGACGCACTGTTTTTAGCCGCCTTAGAGCGCTGCTCCTTCTTGCCCCAATCCTCTTATTGACCGGATGTTCCAAAGTTTCTGGTTTGGGTTATCCAGAAGATGTAACCAGCGTTAATGAGCAATCACTTCCTTTGTGGCAAGGTTTTTGGATAACTGCAGCAGTCGTAGGAATTTTTACATTGGTGTTGATCTTGTGGCCAGCGGTTTTTCACCGCGGTAAAAAGGATGGCCCAGAGTTTCCAAAGCAAACCCAGTACAACGTTCCCGTAGAGGTTGCCTACACACTAATTCCTATCATCATCACTGTTTTTCTTTTTTACTACACAGTGCAAAAGCAAAATGTCATTACAGAGAAAACGAACGACTATGCCCACGAAATTACGGTTGAAGGAATTCAGTGGTCTTGGCAGTTTGGTTACCCCGAGGCTGGGCCCAAGGCCCTGGTTACTGGAACACCTGAACAACCACCAACTTTAGTGGTACCCCTGGGAGAACGAGTTCGCTACACAATCACTTCAAATGATGTCGTGCATGGTTTCTGGATTCCAGCTTTTATGATTCAAATGCAGAATCTTCCTGGCGTTACCAATCATCTTGAATTCACCGCAAATAAGTTGGGCGAATTTCCAGGACGTTGCAACATTTTGTGCGGACGTAATCACACTCAAATGTTATTTACTGTAAAGGTAGTAACACCGGCTGAGTACGACGCTTATCTTGAAACTATTAAGGGAGGCCAAGCATGACAACCTATGCAGAGAAGCCAACGATGACAGCGACTCAACTTGCGCCGACTCCTAAAGGTAAGTCTTTTGTTAAATGGGTAACTTCGACTGACCACAAGACAATCGGGTACTTGTACCTGATTACCTCTTTTGCGTGGTTCTTGATTGGTGGAGTTCTAGCACTTGCCCTACGTGCGGAATTAGCTCGCCCAGGTATGCAGTTCCTCAGCAATGATCAGTACAACCAGATATTCACTATGCACGGAACCATCATGTTGCTGATGTTTGCAACGCCTCTTTTCGTAGGTTTCGCTAACGTCATCATGCCTTTGCAGATTGGTGCTGCGGATGTGGCCTTCCCACGTCTGAACATGCTTTCTTATTGGTTATACCTTTTCGGTGGCTTGATGACTTTCGCAGGTTTTCTATCACCAGGTGGAGCTGCCTCATTTGGTTGGACCGCTTACGCACCGCTATCTAACTCAACATACTCTCCTGGAATCGGTGGAGATTTATGGTTGATTGGATTAGCGATTGGCGGTGTAGGAACAATTCTTGGTGGCGTTAACTTCATTACAACTATTTTCACCATGCGTGCACCAGGTATGACAATGTTTAGAATGTCGATTTTCTCCTGGAACGTTTTACTAACTTCTATTCTCGTGCTTCTTGCTTTCCCTCCGCTAGCTGCAGCATTTTTAGGACTAGAAGTAGATCGACTGTATGGAACTCATCTATTTGATCCAGCAAATGGCGGGGCTATGTTGTGGCAACATCTTTTCTGGTTCTTTGGCCACCCTGAGGTTTACATTCTGGCCTTGCCATTTTTTGGAGTGGTAACTGAGATCCTGCCGGTCTTTAGCCGCAAGCCAATCTTTGGTTACCTCGGTCTGATCGCTGCAACGATTGCGATTGCGGCGTTGTCAGTTTCAGTGTGGGCTCACCACATGTTTGCAAGTGGACAGGTGCTATTGCCGTTCTTCTCTTTCATGACCTTCTTAATCGGTATTCCGACAGGTGTTAAGTTCTTTAACTGGATCGGAACTATGTGGCGTGGTCACGTAACCTTTGAAACCCCAATGTTGTGGGTTATGGGCTTCTTGGTTACCTTCTTATTCGGTGGTTTAACTGGAATTATTCTTGCTTCACCACCACTAGATTTCGCGGTTTCTGCAAGTTACTTCGTGGTGGCGCACTTCCACTACGTACTATTTGGAACCGTAGTATTTGCAATGTTTGGCGGTTTCTACTTCTGGTGGCCAAAGTTCACAGGCCGCATGCTCAATGAAACCCTTGGAAAGATTCATTTCTGGACTCTCTTCTTTGGTTTCCACTTAACATTCTTGATCCAACACTGGTTAGGAATTAAGGGCTTCCCACGTCGCTATGCAGACTTCCTTCCTACCGATGGATTCACCTTTATGAACACTGTTTCAACAGTAGGTTCATTCCTATTGGCGCTTTCGATGATTCCATTTGCGATTAACATCTGGATCACACGCAAAGCTCCGATGGTAGGAGTCGACGATCCTTGGGGTTATGGTGCGTCTTTGGAGTGGGCTACTTCATGTCCACCTCCTCGCCACAATTTCCTCACGATGCCTCGCATTACATCAGAGCGTCCAGCATTTGATCTTCACCACCCGCACATTAAAACTGAAGGAAAGAAGTAATTCATGAAGGCTTCATGGCAACTATTCGGTGGATTAAGTCTCTTCTACTTCATCGTTACTATCGTTTACTTTCAAGTGGGTGGAGAGCCTCTTGGAATTAGCGCGCTCTTCCTATCCGGTGCACTAGCCGGAATGATTGGGTTTTACGTTTGGTTTACTCAAAAGCGAATCGGCGTGACTCTTCCTGAAGATAATTTAACCGCTGAAATTTCAGATGGTGCAGGAGAGCTTGGTTTTTACAGCCCTCATTCATGGTGGCCATTGCCAGTTGCCATGAGCGCTTGTGTATTTGCTCTGGGTTTGATCGTCGGTTGGTGGTTATCCCTTATTGGTTTAGGTGCTCTAGTAATCTCCATCATCGGTATGGTTACTGAGTATGAAAAGCCAGAGATTGCATCTGCTCACTAATGAGTTCTGTTCGCGCAGAAATTCTGCCAGTTGATTTCCCTAACACGGCGGCTGCGCGAATAACCATCGAGGCACCAACTCACACTATCTTTGATCTCTTAGCTAATCCTGCATCACATCGCCTCTTTGATGGATCAGGAACCATTCAAAAGGCTATTTCAGGTCCTGAGCGTCTCTTCCTTGGCGCGCAGTTTGGTATGGCAATGAAGATTAAAGTTCCGTATCGCATCAAGAACACTGTTATTGCCTTTGAAGAGAACAAGAAGATCAGCTGGTGTCACTTTCTCAAGTGGACCTGGTGTTACGAACTTGAGGCGGTCTCTCCAACGCGGACCATTGTCACTGAATCCTTTGATGCAAGTATGGTTCCAGCTTTTTCTACCTGGTGGCTTAAAAAAACGGGAGCCATGGCGCACAACCCAAAGTGGATGGCTAAATCTCTAGTTGCCCTTAAGGCGATTTGCGAAGGTTGAAGCTCCAAAAGTTCGCTCCATTCCTGTTTGTTCTTCTTTGGAGCACAGGTTTTGTAGGGGCTAAATATGGATTGCCGTATGCAGATCCATTCATTTTCTTATCTGTTCGCGTATTAATCGCCGCCGTCTTGTTACTAGTTCTAGTTCGTTTGATGAAGATGCCCATCAAGATTGGCAAGAGCGCTGTATCTAGATCATTCTTGATCGGCTTCTTTCTTCATGCCTGTTATTTGGGTGGAGTGTTTTATTCGATCTCGCAAGGCATGCCAGCTGGAGTAGCCGCCGTTGTGACGAGTCTTCAACCGGTGCTGGTTTCGATCTTCGCCGTAAGGATCCTGGGGGAGAAGCTGCTTCCTCGACAACTCGTGGGTCTCTTATTAGGTCTTGTTGGTGTCTTTTTAGTACTTGGCCCTACATTGGATTCGCAGATTCCTGCAGTAGCCGTTGTGGCAATTATCGTTGCCCTTATTGGAAGTACTACTGCGACCTTGCTGCAAAAGAAGATCGGATCAGATATTCCACTGGTGGCCGGTACCGCTTATCAATACTTATTCAGTGGCGCTGTTCTAGGCGCAGTTGCAATCGGTTCTGGAAACCTTGATCTCGCATGGGATCTCAAGTTCACCGCTGCCTTTATTTGGTTAGTGCTGGTGTTATCTGTTGGCGCTATTTTGCTTCTTCTGTGGCTCCTTAATTCAGGAAGTGCGGCATCTGTTTCTTCATTGTTCTACCTTGTTCCACCAGCTACGGCAATCGAAGCCTTCTTTTTATTTGGTGAAAAAGTAAACACCCAAGGCTTCCTAGGAATAGGAATTACCGCCTTGGGTGTTTGGCTTGTAATTAGAGGTTAGTGACTGTCGATCTCCTTGAGATCATCTGCAGAAACCTTAGGAACCGCTTCAGAGTGTGCAACGCTCATACGTGAACGAAGCCTGTTTCTGATCGCACCAGCGCGCTTAACACCACGACCATCTACCGCTGGAAGTTCCAGGGCAGGGGCTTGTTCATGTGAAGTTAGCAGATAAGCCTTCTCAGGAGAGATTGGTTCATGAACTTCAACAAACTCACCACTAGGCAAGCGAAGCAAGCGTCCTGTTTCGCGACCATGGAGAACAAGTTCACGATCTGCACGCTGTAGTGATAGACACAAACGCTTTGTAACAACAAAAGCGATTGGAGGAAGAATAAAGATTCCAAATCGAGTTCCCCACATGATCTGGTTAATAGATAGATCAAAGTGGGTAGCGATCAAATCGTTTCCACCGTTGATCAAGGCAACGATCATGAAGGTAATCGACATCGCACCTAACGCTGTGCGGTTTGGTGCGTTGCGTGGGCGATCAAGAAGATGGTGTTCGCGCTTATCTCCAGTGATCCAACTTTCGATAAATGGATACAGCGCCATTCCAGTGAACAAAATGCCTGGAATGATCAAACCAGGAATCAAAATGTTCCAGGAAATTGTGTAACCAAAGAGGTAAGTCTCAATTGGTGGTGACATGCGTACAAGTCCATCGAGCCAACCCATGTACCAGTCAGGTTGCGAGCCCGCAGAGATCTGACCAGGTGTATATGGACCATAGAGCCAGATTGGGTTAATCGATGCAACCGCAGAAATAAATGCGATGACTCCGAAGACGATGAAGAAGAAACCACCAGCTTTTGCCATGTAAACAGGCATCAATGGGTAGCCAACAACGTTCTTCTCTGTGCGACCTGGACCAGGGAACTGTGTGTGCTTTTGGTACCAAACCATCATCAAGTGAACAGTAATAAGCGCCAGGAACGCTCCCGGTAAGAGCAATACGTGCACGGTATAAATACGTGGGATGAATGCCTCACCCGGGAAGGCACCACCAAAGGCAAAGTATGAAAGATAGGAACCAACAACAGGTATCGCTTGGATAATCGCTTCGGCGATGCGGATACCAGTTCCTGAGAGAAGATCATCTGGAAGTGAGTAGCCAAGGAAGCCTTCTACGATGCCAAGGGTTAATAAACCAACACCGATAATCCAGTTTCCTTCACGAGGCTTACGGAATGCACCGGTAAAGAAAACGCGCATTAAGTGAGCAACGATAGCTGCCATAAAGATAAGCGCTGCCCAGTGGTGAATCTGGCGCATCAGCAATCCGCCGCGTACCTCAAAAGAGATATGCAGTGCAGAGGCGTAAGCAGCTGACATCTTTACGCCTTCTAATGGTTCATAGCTACCTTCGTAAACAACTTCTTTCATAGAAGGGTCAAACCAAAAAGTGAGGTACGTTCCTGAAAGTAGTAGGATCACAAAAGAGTAAAGCGCAACTTCACCAAGTAAGAATGACCAGTGATCAGGGAAGACCTTTTGCAGGTTCTTCTTCATCCATGCTGCAGCACCAGTGCGCTCATCGACGTAGTTAGCGACTTGTCCCAAACGATGTTCTGTTGTCATTAAGAGTTACGCCCCCAAAAACTAGGTCCAACTGGCTCGGTGAATGGTGTGCGGGCGATGAGGTAACCCTCTTCATCCACGGTGATATTTAACTGCGGAAGTGGTCGAGCCGCAGGTCCAAAAATAACCTTTGCTGCTCGAGTCACATCAAATGTTGATTGGTGACATGGGCACAAAAGGTGCTTGGTCTGTTGCTCGTAAAGAGCCACTGCGCAACCCATATGTGAACAGATCTTTGAGAAGGCGATGATTCCCTCATGTGTCCAGCTCAATCGCTCTGCGTCAAGGTTGAACTCTTCTGGACGAAGTCTGATCAAAAGAAGTGCATCTTTGGCGATGTCGTTGAGCTTTCGGTGCTCAGGATCTGAAGTTTCAGGAAGTACTTGAGCTACCGCTCCGACCTCTAAATCTGAAGCTTTAATACGGCGATCACCAGGATCAGTTACTAAATAAGTACCTGCTTTCCATGATGTCTCTTTCAGATCATTTCCTGGCAGTGGACCCAAATCGCGAAGTAAAAGAATTGGCGAAAGCGCAGAGAGTCCAAGTGCAGCTCCGAGAGATCGCTTGATAAGAGATCGACGACCTAAACCTGAAGCTTGTGCTCCTTCTTTAACTGCGTCGACAAACTCTTTGCGATCTGAATCAGGGGAGCGGAACTCGTGACGATGCGCTATTACTTCCTGATCAGGCATCAATGTTTTTGCCCAGTGGATTGCACCCATACCAATGAAGAAGAGTGAAATCGCCATTCCAAGACCGAGACCTAGCTGATGGGCGTTCTGATTTCCCATCACCGGAACAAAGATGAAGATGTCATCAGGAATAAAGAATGATGCGATCAACAACAAAGTTCCGAGTGAAGAGATTCCGAAAAGAATCGCTACTTGGCGCTCTGCACGCTTTGCTGCAACTGGATCATGATCAGCCTTGCGGTGAACGTGAGCAGGAAGACCTGGATCTTTGATAGCTTCGATTTCATTAGACATTCTTTATCTCGCCTTCATCGCTAGCCATACAGCAACACCAATAAGAATTCCTAGACCAAAAGTCCATGCAAGCAAACCTTCAGTTACTGGACCTACGCGACCTAAAGAAGCGCCACCTAGGTTTGGTTCTGATTCTGCATGCTTGATCCACTTAATGATTGACATCTTCTCTTCTGGAGTAATTGTCTTGTCACTAAATACCGGCATTGACTGTGGACCGGTGACCATTGCTTCATAAATATGTTTTGGTTCAACACCCATCAGAGTTGGTGCGTACTTTCCCTGTGTAAGTGCTCCGCCTTGACCAGCGAAGTTGTGGCACATCGCGCAGTTATTGCGGAAGAGTTCTCCACCCTCTGCTGTGCTTCCATCGCGTTCGTAATTCAACTGTTCTTCTGTTGGAATTTCAGGTCCTGGCGCAAGTGAAGCTACATAAGCAGCCAATGCCGCGGTTTCTTCAGGAGTGTAAAGAGGTTCTTTGCGCATCGCCTGGGTGCTCATATCGGCCATTGGCATACGACCTGTACCAACTTGGAAATCAACTGAAGCTGCACCAACGCCTACTAGTGAAGGAGCAATCGCTCCTCCTTCAGAGTTAAGTCCGTGGCATGAAGAGCAACCCTTCAAGAAGATCTGTCGACCTTCTTCAATGAGTGCTGAACGATCTGCAGTTGTTGTTTGAGATGCTGTTTGTGCGCTGGCAACGTTAAATGTTGTTCCAATCGCAAGCAGAGCAAAGATTAACAATGCAGGACCAGCCGCCTTGTGGCGACGGTAGCGAGATAGACGCTTCACTTATTTTCCTTACTACTTAATCAGGTAAATCGCGGCAAATAGCGCGATCCATACGACGTCGACGAAGTGCCAGTAATACGAAACTACGATTGCGGTTGTTGCTTGTTGATGGGTGAAGCGACGAGCCTTAGCAACACGGACCATAACAATTAAGAATGCGATCAAGCCGCCGGTTACGTGTAGACCATGGAAACCGGTCGCAACGTAGAAGACTGAGCTGTACGCATTTGTTGAAAGCGCCAAACCTTCTGAAACAAGCATTGCGTACTCGTAGACCTGACCTGCGATGAAGAAAGATCCCATCAAGAAGGTCATCGCGAACCATTCGCGCATTCCCCACTTATTGATTTGGTAGAGCTTGCCGGTGCGATGGTTTTGAAAACGTTCAGCAGCAAAAACACCAAATTGGCATGTAACTGATGAAAGAACCAAGATCGTTGTATTGAAAGATGCAAATGGAATGTTGAGCAACTCTGTTGACTCTGACCAGATTGCAGGACCCTGTACGGCACGTATGGTGAAGTACATTGCAAAGAGTGCGGCGAAGAACATCAGCTCACTTGAAAGCCAGACGATGGTTCCAACCGCTACTGCGTTGGGGCGGGTTATTTTGTGGTGTGCTACGGCGCTTGACATAGGGGCGATTATTCCCGAAAACAGGCTCCGCGTCTGCCTAGGGCGACCTCAGACGGCCTCGATTTCGGCCCATCCGAGGTGAAACGGATCACCTCAAAAACACTCATTCTGGGAATGCCATGAGTCGGGGAAGTAAGGTTTTTTCAATAGACTGATGCCATGGCCGAGAGCAAAAAACAGATCATTGTGTACTCAGACGACTCTTCAGTCCGATCCTCAATTGTGTCGGCTTTGGGAGCACGTGTTGCGAAGGATCTTCCAGAACATGACATTCATGAGTTCGCTACTGGACCTGCTTTGCGTGCCTATGTTGATTCAAAAAATGTAGCCGGAGAATTTAGGGCCGACCTTTTCATTCTTGACGGGGAAGCGGCTCAAGAGGGCGGCCTTGGCATGGCTCGCCAACTCAAGGACGAGGTCTTCAATTGCCCTCCAATCTTGGTGATCACTGGTCGCAAAGAAGATAAGTGGCTAGCGGCTTGGTCACTAGCTGAGGCATCTGTTGTTCACCCCATTGATCCATTTACTTTGGCTAAGACCGCCGCAGAATTACTGCGCGGCGCTTCAATCGTTTCTGCTTAACTTTTCACATGAGCCAGTTGCTGTGGGATGAAAACATAGCAATTATCAATTCTGGCCTAGATCTTGATATCGATCGTGTTCAGTGGTGCATGAATCAAATCCTTACAGGACAAGCAAGCAATGAAACAATTAAAGATTTCTTAATCGCACTTAAAACTAAAGGCGAAAGCCCCGAAGAAGTTGGCGCGTTAGTTGCACAGATGTATGAACACTGCGCTCCGATCACGATTTCACAACGAGCGGTAGACACCGTTGGAACTGGTGGCGATGGTGCCCACACCATCAATATTTCAACAACTGCTGCAATCATCGCCGCTGCTAGTGGCGCAAAAGTTATTAAGCATGGAAATCGGGCGGCCTCGTCAAAATCAGGATCTGCTGATTTGCTTGAAAACCTCGGCATCAACATCAACTTAGATGGTCGCGGGGTAGAGCAAAGCTTTGACGAATTAGGAATTGGTTTTTGCTTTGCTCCTATTTTTCATCCTGCTATGAAGCACGCAGCTGTGGCACGCAAAGAGTTAGCGACAGCTACGGTTTTCAACATTCTTGGGCCACTGGCAAACCCTGCAAAACCGAAGGCTGCCGCTATCGGTGTTGCAAATGAACGGATGCATTTAGTGATGGCGCAGGTATTGGGCGACCGCGGCATCGATGGTTTTGTATTTAGAGGCGATGATGGTTTGGATGAAATTACTTTGGCTACTTCAACATCTGTGTTAAGTATCGGAACAGAAGAAATTATTAGCGGCCTTATCGAACCATCTGAATTTGGAATCTCTAGTGCGCCAATTTCGTCATTAGTCGGGGGAGATGGCGCGGAAAATGCACGGGTAACCCGTTCCATCTTCGAAGGCGACAAAGGTCCGCACCGTGATGCGTGTGTATTAAATGCAGCTGCGGCGATTGCAGCTTACGAAGGTAAAACCGATCTCTTGCTGCACGATCGAATCGCTGCTGGAGTTGAAGCGGCTATTGAAGCAATTGATTCGGGGGCTGCATCTGAATTGATAATCAAGTGGTCGGCACTTACTCAGAAATTGGGCGCTTAGCTCTCTTCTTCTTTGATGGAAAGTTTCTCATCTCCTCAAAGTTATGAATATTGAATCCAGCCAACCGTTCTATTAACCCATGTAAAACATCAACGGTGGCCTTCGCATCATCTAATGCTCGGTGATTAGGCGAGGTATTGGCACCAAAGAATTGAGCCAAAGTTGAAAGCTTGCAGTTAATTACTTCATCTCGGTCTAGGACTGCCCTAGCTAGACGAGCGGTATCAATAGTTTGATAATCAGGCCATGTGATCTCATGAGTCACTGATGCGGCCTTGAGAAAACTCAAATCAAATGGTGAGTTATGAGCTACGACAACTGTGTCCTCGGCGCTGCCGAGAAACTCAAAAAGCGTCGGAAGGATCTCATCGATGAATGGGGCTGAAACTAACATCGCATCTGTGATGCCAGTCAGTTCGGTGATGAAGTAAGGAAGCGCATGTCCTGGGTCAACAAAACTTTGGAAAGTGCCCAAAATTTCACCGCCTTTAACCTTCACAACTCCGATTTCAGTTATTCCTGCACCAAGACGTGGTGAACCTCCTGAAGTTTCAAGGTCTAGAACCGCGAAGGTGGTTTCCGAGAGTGGACGATCTGCGACCTTTGACATGTGGTGAATCGTAGGTGATTGCTCTGACAATGCATCGGTCGTACTCTTAATGCATGGCAGTAGAAGGAGCACCGACGGGCTGGTTACAGGATTGGGCCGCAGCCGGATCAGGCAAAAATGCCCATGTTGGAGTTTTGCTTGTTCACGGATTTACTGGTTCGCCAGCATCCATGCGACCTTGGGGAGAGTTTTTACATTCCAAGGGATACACCGTTCGCGTGCCATTGTTACCAGGACATGGAACACGTCCAGAAGATCTCAATAAAGTTAAATGGCAAGAATGGCCGGCCAAAGTTGAGTTCGAGCTAAGCGAACTCCGCAAGAGTTGTGATGTGATCTTCTTGGTTGGACTTTCTATGGGTGGTGGAACTGTTTTGAATGTTGCTGCTTCTCATAATGAAATCCTCGCCGGAGTTATCTTGGTGAATCCGATGATTCACGTTAAAGGCGTTCCAGTTGAGTTAGCGTTCTTCTTATCTCGACTTCAGAAGATGCGTACAAGTGTTGGCGATGACATCAAGCGCCCTGGAATCACCGAATGGGGATATGACGCGCTGCCTACACGTGGCGTCTATCAACTTCTAAAAATGTTACGAATTACCCGTCGCAATTTGAAGAACATCACTGTTCCAGTTCAACTGTTCCACTCTGTTGAGGATCACACCTTGCCCGTTACCAACACCGAAATAATTTTTGATGAAATTGGATCACTGAACAAGAGCAGAATTGAACTGGTAAATAGTTATCACGTTGCGACCATGGATTACGACCAGGAGCTCATCTTCCAGAACTCCTTAACATTCATCGAGTCGCTTACTAAGTAGCTTAAGAAAAGGCTAACCCAGCAGCAATCGTCAAAATTCCTACCGCTGATATGGCCGTTAGGACGCGGCGTACTTGTGGGCGTTGAATGTATTGCGATGATTTCTTTACCGTCCAGATCAATCCAATGTTCCAGATGATCGAAACCGTCGCCCATGTTGCACCAAGAGTAATGATTCCCAAACCTAATGTAGTTTCTTGGGGGATGAAAGCGGGGATGAAAGCAACCGCATAAACCGCTGCTTTCGCATTGGTCAGATTAGTTACTAGCCCCAATCGAAAAGAAGCCCAATTGGTTGTTGTAACTGCGCTTTCGAAATCAAATCTTCCAAATTCTTTTCGAAGTGATAAAAAAGTTTGAATCGAAATTAAAGTTAAGAATGTAACCCCAGTCCATTTGAGAATGGAATAGGCAAGATCGGATTGGGTAAACACCGCAGAAAGTCCGATCGCGCTAGAGATACTCCAGATGAGAATTCCGGCGCAATTTCCAATTGATGATAAAAGTGCAGCCTTCGGACCACCAATGATTGATTGTCGTAGCACCATCGCCACGCCCTGACCGGGGATCATTACTAGAAGCGCGGTCGCGAAAATAAAGGATGGAAGATTTGCTAAGAGCGCAGACATGGTTACTTTCTGCGAGGCTTGACTATCAACTCATCTAGACCAATTCGATTGGCTCCAAATTTGTTAATCGGTGAATCACTTGGATATCCGATGGCGATTCCGCATAGCAGGCGATAATCCTTTGAAATCTCGAACTCTTTGCGAACAACATCCTCCCAAATTCCCACCGCACCTTGTGCGCATGTTCCAAGACCGTGCGCATGTGCCGAAAGGATGAGGTTTTGCATCATCAAACCCGCATCAGAAGCTGCGTAGATGTGCAAACTTTTGTGGACAAAGATGAAGAGCTCGATTGGTGCTCCAAAAAATGAATAGTTCTTAGCCCATTGTTGATCACGTGCATCTCGATCGCCTCTTTGAACGCCAAAGAGTTCGTAAAGCTCTTTGCCGACACGCTCTGCTCGTGGCTTCAATTCTGCGGGGTAGGGCTTCGCAATGGATCTATTGCTCGTTGGCAGGCCATAACGAGAATAAACAATGCGTAATTTGTTCAGGATTCCCTTACGCATAATCTTTGAAAGAACGCTCCAGCGGTTCAAGAACTCAGCGCTAATTGCATCTCGAACTTCACCTTGTGCGACCGCAACTTTGAATGGGCGTGTATTTGACCAGCTGGGAGCGGTTAAAGCATCTGTGAGAACTTGATCAAGTAAATCTTGAGGAATTGGTGTAGATGAAAACTCTCGGGTGCTTCGTCGAGAAGCTAAGAACTGCGAAAACTCCTGGGCATTGTTCATATCCGAACTTTATCTAACCAATTAAGATACTCATTGGTAAAGAAAGGAAATCAAATCTGAGTGGACGATACTGGGATCGAACCAGTGACCCCCACAATGTCAATGTGGTGCTCTACCGCTGAGCCAATCGTCCTCGGTGACTGAACTATACAACAGTCATTTAGCGAGCGTAATCATCCTCGATACGCTCAATATCATCCTCGCCAAAGTAAGTACCGGTCTGAACTTCAATGAACACGAGCTCTTGATTTCCCTTATTTTCGACTCGATGGAGCGCGCCGATCTCGATGTCGACTGTTTCGCCCGCGATTTTTTCAAAAACAACACCTTCAAGAGTTACGGTTGCGATTCCTGAAACAATAAACCAATGTTCTGCTCTCTTCTGATGACGTTGATATGAAAGCCTTGAATTCGGTTTGACATAAATGCATTTAACTTTGTGCGATGGTGACTCTTGCAAAACTTCATAACGACCCCAAGGTCTGAATGAGTCGTCATCGATCATGTTGCATCCCTTAACTCCGACAGAACATCTGTTGTGTTTCAACGACAACAGTCTTGCATTAAATATGGAGGTCGGGACGGGATTTGAACCCGTGTAGAGGGATTTGCAGTCCCTTGCCTCGCCTCTCGGCCACCCGACCATATAAATATCGCCGTCAGATTCAATTCTTCGAAAAGAGTTCAATCTAAACGGCGAGTATCAGAGCGGACGACCGGGTTCGAACCGGCGACCTGAACCTTGGCAAGGTTCCGCGCTACCAACTGCGCTACGTCCGCGAGGAGGGCAAATCTAGCGCAGGAG
>JACCEA010107717.1_pt1 | contig 17104 bp, 10 predicted proteins | sample 7449851 | NCBI WGS metagenome assembly JACCEA01 (sample SAMN15323453, study PRJNA562643) | freshwater metagenome | isolation source: river surface water | place: USA:Blue River Watershed | collected 2017-08-18 | reverse complement strand
GTCAGGTTGATCGGGAGAAAAGCATCTGGTTCGCTGGTCGTGAGCTCAACCGTCAGATCATCGATCTTTTTGGCGCTGCGCAAAGTTGGCATGCGCGAGGCGGTCACGCCCACTTGTGATGCGTCAAATTGGGGGGAATCCTTGTCCAGGACTTTTTGAACGTTCCAGACGATGGCGTCTGCATTGACGGGCGAACCATCGTGAAACTTGACGCCAGGACGCAATTTGAAGACCCATTTCGTCTTGTCATTTGGGTTGACTTCCCAGGATGTCGCCAAACCTGGAATCACCACGCTGGGGACGTCTGCCTTTGAGAGATCCCACTGCGTGAGCGAGTCATACATCGGGATGCCGGTGAAACGATTGCCTTCGAAACCTTGGTCAGGTTGGCCAAGCGTGCGTGGGATATCAGCGGCCGTCATGCCGATGCGCAGCACTTTTTCTTGCGCGGAAGCGGGCAATGCGGCGCCGACTGCCAACGCTGCTGACAGAACGGTGAGTCCGAGTGGTTTACCTACCAGGCGGGAAATCAACGTATGTTGTTTCATGGAATCTCCAGTAATTCGGTTGTAAAAATATAGCTAACAGGTTTTGCTGCAAATCTGATACTTTTAGACCGGTCTGTGTTGTCTGCCTCCAGCTCGGTTGAGCCAACGTGACCGATATATGACCAGTGGTACGTTTTACGTATTGAAATACGTTTTGTTATCAAGCAAAAATCATGCCATCTTTAGCGCTCATGAATATCTACATTTCGCGATCATTGACGTTGATTTTTTAGTTTTTAAAAAGGTTATTGATTTCTGATGCTCCATACTGGTGTCTCATGTTCATTTTGGGGCATTTTTGTCCAGTTTGGTGCAAGAACTTTGTTTCAATAGTAACTAAGGTAAACCAAGAACACACGATGAAACTACTTCTCATAAACCCTAATACGTCTGCACCGATGACCGCAGCCATCGCCAAAGGTGCGCAGGCTGTCGCAAGTTCCAATACCGAGATTATTGCGACTCAACCCAGCTTTGGTCCTTTGTCCATTGAAGGCCATTATGACGAGGCTTTCGCCGCCGCAGGCGTGGCTGAGCAGGTTAAGCTAGCTGCGTCCTGGGGACCGGATGCGGTTGTACTGGCTTGTTTTGGCGACCCTGGACTGGAAGCGGCACGAGAGGCAACCTCGGCCCCGGTGCTGGGTATCGCAGAGGCTGCTTTTCATGCGGCGAGCATGCTTGCGACAGGATTCTCTGTCGTGACAACGATGACCCGCACATGCATCATCGCCGAGCGTCTTGTTCAGCGGTATGGCTTTGAGCATCAGTGTCGCGGTGTGCACGGCACTGATATTGCCGTACTGGATCTGGAGGACGGCGGCGAGGAGATCATCGGACAAATCGAGCACGCAGCTCGCGAGGCGCTCAGCCGGGACCGAAGCGGTGCGATCGTGCTGGGATGCGCGGGGATGACCACGCTTTGTCACACCTTGACTCAGCGTTTGGGTGTTCCAGTGATTGATGGTGTGGCGGTTGCCGTCAAGTTCGCCGAGGCGCTGAGTGCCTTGGGGCTCGGTACAAGCAAACATGGTGATTACGCGACACCGCTCCCCAAGGTATACACGGGTTGGGCTGCGCCCCTTGGTTGGCCCAAAGCCCGCTGAAACTCCTGAAGGTATAGAGACAGCTTGCTCACTCGTCTTCAGTCGCTCTTTGCGATTCATCTCGTCGCCATTCTTTTTGGAGCGACTGGAATTTTCGGCGCGATCATCCGCGCCGATGCCTTGATCATTACATGGGGGCGCGCGTTATTTGCGGTGCTGTCATTATGGATCTTGAGCCGGTCGCTTGCGTTGATCGCACCTACTCAACAGGTCAAGGCAGGCTCGAGTTGGCATCAGCATTTGGGTGCTTTTGTGATGAGCGGCGCGATGTTGACGCTGCATTGGGTGACCTTTTTTCACTCAGTCAAAATAGGAGGTGTCGCCGTGGCGACACTCGGATTTGCCAGTTTTCCAGCCTTCATTACACTCATTGAGGCGCTTGTTCTCAGGGAAAAAGTGGGGCGAGCAGAGTGGCTCAGGCTGTTTCTGGTCAGTTTGGGGCTGGTCTTGATCACGCCCTCATTCGATTGGGCGAACCAGGGTACCGAGGGGCTGGTGTGGGGCGTCATTTCTGGTGCTGCTTTTGGTGTTCTTGCTGTCCTCAATCGACGTCAATTGAGTCAAGTCAATGCTTTCAAAGTCGCAGGCTTTCAGAATGCACTGGTGTTTTTGTTTTTATTGCCTTGGGTGATGCCTAGTTTAAATGAAGTCACGCTGTCTGATTGGCTCTTGATTGCATCGCTTGGCGTGGTCTGTACAGGGCTGGCGCATTTGTTGTTTGTCCTGAGTCTGAGGCAGTTGCCTGCGCGCACAGCCGGGTTAGTGGTGGCCTCCGAACCCCTTTATGCGATCTTCTTTGCCTGGGTTTTGTTTCAAGAGGTCCCTTCTGCCAGGATGCTCCTCGGGGCGGCAGTCATGATGACCGCAATATTTAGTGCAAGCATGGCTGTCAGGCAGAAAAACACGGAATCGACAAGCTAAAGTTATGATGTCGAGATGAATTCCAATATTTCCACTCACTCTATGACAGCACAGACGACTGCTCCACATACCCGTGAGCTGGCACAATCCATGATTAGCTGCGTGGTGCCTGCCTACAATGAGCACGATAACTTGGGATTGTTATTGCCCAGGCTTCAGGCAGTTTTGGCCCAGACTGGCGCCAACTGGGAGGTCGTCGTGGTGGATGACGGTAGCAGAGATGCAACCGCCACATTGATGTCGGCTTGGACCCAGAATCCAGGTTTTCGCTATGTGCAGTTGTCCCGCAATTTCGGTAAAGAGCCAGCCATCACTGCCGGCATCGAAGCGGCGGTTGGCGATGCCGTGCTCATTCTGGATGCTGATCTGCAACATCCTCCCGAGCTATTGCCAAAAATGTTGAGTCGGTGGCAGGCAGGGGTCGATATGGTCTTTGCTGTTCGCGAAAATCGGGATGATGAAAGCTTTGGCAAGCGCCTCGGCACTAAGTTGTTTTACTCACTTCTGAGATCTTCGCGCGGTGTGGAGGTGCCTCCTCATGCGGGTGATTTTCGCTTGATGGACCGGACGGTGGTTGACGCCTTGCTTCGATTGCCTGAGCGCAACCGTTTTATGAAGGGTTTGTACGCGTGGGTAGGATTCAACACCGAAGCGATTCAATATGTGCCGGATGCAAGACTGCACGGTGACTCACGATTTAGCGCATTGACATTGCTCAGGCTAGCGATGGCGGGCTTGATGTCTTTCACGACTTGGCCATTACGTTTAGTGAGCTTGCTTGGTTTTCTGGTGTCCATTTGCTCTTTTGGGTATGGTCTGTTCATCGTCATCGAGTACTTGCTGTATAAAAATCCTGTTGATGGTTGGCCCACGATCGTGACCATTCTTCTTTTCTTTTCTGGCATCAACTTGATGTCTCTGGGTGTGGTGGGCGAATACATTGCAGGCATTTTCGATGAGGTCAAAGGCCGGCCGCTTTACATCGTGCGTCAGTCGCTTGGAAAGCCTTTCAAAAACTCAAAGTCCTGAGCGTCGATCACAATGATTTCAGAGCATCGTCCACTTGTTGTCTGTGCAGATGACTTCGGTATTGAGTCGGGCGTGGATCGCGCGATTGTCGAGCTTGCGCAGACCGGACGTTTGAGCGCGACGGGTTGCCTAGTCACCTCTGAAAGATTTTCGTCTGCGGCACCTTTGCTTTCAGGATTACCGATTGATGTCGGCCTTCATCTGAATTTCACCGAGTTTCTGGGATTGCCAGGGTTTTACACGCCGCTGGGTCGTTTGATTGCGCTGACCTATACGCGACGTATTTCCCGAATCGATGTACGCAGACAGATTGAGGTTCAGCTTGACTTGTTCGAGCTTCACATGAAGAAGACTCCCGACTTTGTCGACGGTCACTTACATATCCATCAGTTCCCTGTCATCCGAGATGAACTCCTTGCTGCGCTCTCTCGTCGCTATGCGGGACGTCTACCTTGGTTGCGTGATACACGACCCACTCACATGTCCGGATCGCTGCCGTTCATGCAACGCTTTAAGGCGCATGTGATTGGTGCGCTGGGAGCGCGTAGGCTGGTGAGTCAAGCCAAACGTGCTGGCATGGTCGTCAATGATGGTTTTATGGGAGCCTACGATTTTTCCCGACCCCACCCACCGTATCTGTCGATGTTGAGCGCATGGCTTGAAAACGCACGGATCAACAGTGTATTGATGACACATCCTGCTCAGTATGCGTCAGATAAGCTGGCCTTTGGTCGTGACCGTGTCGAAGAATACCGGGTGTTAGGTAGTGAGAACTTTGCAGCGCTTCTTGAGCGTCATGGCCTGAAAATAGGGCGCTTAAGCTCAGTTTAGGTTCGGATTCAGTTCAGTCCAGTCCGGTTTGAGGATTTCTTCGCGACCATAAAACTTGACTCCGAGCGTGATTCGATCTCGACCTTGCGAACGGCGATGTCTGTTGGTGTCTCTTAGGGAATACACACAACCGCAGTACTCTTGCTGGTAAAACTCTTCCCGTTTGCTGATTTCGATCATGCGCGCCGAGCCGCCATGCTTGCGCCAGTTGTACGTCCAGTACAGCAAGTTTTCATAACGCGATGCGGCACGCTCACCAGAGCCATTGATTTGATTCATGTCCTTCCAACGCGAGATTCCTAGCGAACTGGTGATCGTGTCGTAGCCATGTTCATACGCATACAAAGCGGTCCGCTCGAAACGCATATCAAAACATTTTGTGCAGCGTTCACCTCGTTCAGGCTCGTTTTCGAGCCCTTTGATTCTATCGAACCAGTTGTCCACGTCATAGTCTGCGTCGATAAACCCGATTCCGTTTTTTTCAGCGAAACGGATGTTTTCATTTTTCCGGATTTCGTATTCTTTTACGGGATGAATATTAGGGTTGTAAAAGAAAATATCGTATTGAATGCCGGCTGCGAGCATGGCTTCCATCACCTCGCCCGAACAAGGGGCGCAACATGAGTGCAGCAAGACCTTGGAGCGGCCTTCGGGCAGTGCAAGAGAGGGTCTGAGAGCGTCTTTCACGGTGCTGAGTTCAGTTGAATAAGGTGGTTTGAACAAATGGTATTTCTTTGATTTTAGACTGTTTCAAATGGCGGATGCGCCCAAAACCGAGTCCCAAAGCTTTCGCACAGATGCGCGCTCTTTCATGAGTTGATCCTGGGGGACTCTTGCCTTATCTGCTCCTTGCAGGCGGGTCTCGTGCTGCGCACGGCGCAAGTTCCGATAGGCATCACCACCTTGAGTGGCGAGCTCTGCAGGAATGAGGCCCGCTTCGGCGCTCAGGCGAAGCAGGGCAATATTGCCCAGATTAGCTAATAAAGCGGGGTGATGACGTGCGTGAGTCAGCACAAGATATTGGGTGACAAACTCCAGGTCCACCATGCCACCCGCGTCATGTTTAATGTCAAATTCTTGACTTGTGTTCGGATGCCCAGCCGTCATTTTTTTGCGCATTTGCCGGACCTCCTCCGCGAATAACTGCGGTTCCCGGTTGAGCTTCAGTATTTCCTCGCGAATCTCTTCAAAGCGTTTGCCAACGGCTGCATCACCCGCCGCATACCTCGCGCGAGTCAGTGCCTGATGCTCCCAGGGCCAGGCTTTATCAAGCTGATAGGCTTTGAATGCCTCGACTGATACGGCGAGTAAGCCTGCGTCACCATCGGGTCGCAATCTCAGATCGACCTCGTAGAGACGGCCTGACGATGTCATCGTGGAGAGCCAGGATGTCATGCGTCGTCCCAGCTTTGTGTAGAGTTCAGTCGCGTCATCGCGGGGGTCATCATAAAGATAGACCAGGTCCAGGTCTGATGAGTAGCCGAGCTCTTTTCCGCCTAAGCGACCATACGCAATGACGGCAAGTCGCATGGGAGGAAGTACGCCTTGATCATTGGGTTTGGCGACAAGTGGCCATACTCTGTGCAGGGTTTCATTCAACAACATATCCGCAAGCGCAGAAAGCTGATCACCAAGACTCTCGACGGTCAACACCCCTTCAAGATCCTGTGCAAGCAGTTGAAAGCTGATTTGCCTTTGGATGTCTCGCATCATGTTCATCTGCTGCTCAACGTCCGCACTGCCGTCGGGCAGGACGCAAGCATCCAGATCCGCCCGCATCGCGACTTCCACCCTTTCATAGTCGACAGGTTCCATCAATGTGCGCCAGGCAATCAGGCTGTCGAGTACGACTGGATTTTGAGTGAGATATTGTGCGGCCCAGGGGCTTGCTGCCATCATGCGAGCGATACGCGCAAGTGTTTCCGGATATTCGGCGAGTAGCGCCACGTAAGCGCTGCGTTGAGAAATGGACTCGATCAAATCCAGCAAGCGCAAGGCTGTCGCCATGGGCTGATTGGTTTGCAGCGCAGCATGAAGCGCGATTGGCAGAAGAGTATCGATTCTGTTTCGGCTTGTTGTGGAAAGCGCCCGAATGCGATGTCCCTCCAAAAAACTGTCAATTCTCGAGGTCAGCGCTTGGGCATGCTCACCAAATTCAGCGATTTTTTGCACGAGGGCAGATCCCTCGGAGCCTTGTCCAGTGGTGCGACTGCCCGGTGAGATCGCGTGACTGGCAGGATCTATTTGCTTGGTTGCGTCTCCCAGGCCTGCGATCCTGAACGCATCGCGAAAAGTCTGAGCCACAAAGTGTCGATGCTTCGCGAGTGTTTGCACAAAGTCTTCGTGCGCCATTCCCAAAGCTGTCGCCAGTTCACTCATCCGTTCAGTCGTTTGTGGTAAAAGATGAGTTTGAGCGTCCTCCGCGTATTGAAGGGCATGTTCGACCCGGCGCAAAAAACGGTATGCCTGCGCTAGCTGATCCGCGCGATCATCTGTCAAAATCCCCGCGCGTCGCTGCGCTTCGAGAGCGATTAAAAGCCCTCTTTGCTGGAGCGCGGGCATTCTGCCTCCCCGAATGAGCTGGGATAACTGCACGACGAACTCAATCTCTCTGATCCCGCCATCCCCGAGTTTGATATTGTGAGTGGACTCCACCCCCGGCCGCGCTAGCACTTTGCGTTGCCAGTCCTGCCGGATGCGTTCGCGAAGCGCGCGCAAAGCTGCCAAGGCATCAAAGTCAAAATATTTCCTGTAAACAAAAGGGATCCGCAGGCTCTCGGCATGCTGAAGACTCGCAGTTGGATCACTTTGTTCAAAAGCTTTGGCCGGGATCACCCGACCCTTCAGCCAGGCATAGCGCTCCCATTCTCGACCTTGTGTGAAGAGATATTGCTCAAACGCATCCAGGCTCCATGCGACAGGCCCTGAGTCTCCATCGGGCCGCAGTCGCAGATCAGTTCTGAATACTTGTCCATCAGCATCGGCTTCTGACAGGATAGGCATCATTTTGCGTGTCAGTCTGGCATAGAACTCATGATGGCTGATCGGTCTGGGACCGTCTGTTTCGCCTTCCTCTCCATAAAGCATGACCAGATCGATATCGGAGGAAACATTCAGCTCGCAACCGCCTAACTTACCCATGCCAATAATGATCATTTCTTGAGGTAAGTTTGTAGCGGGATCCCTGGGCGTACCATGAACAGGGAGTAAATCCTGAATCACGCTTCGATAAGCCTGTTCCACGCATCGATCCGCGAGTGCCGTCATCGCACCCACAACTTCCTCTAGATCAGCCAGCCCCCCAAGATCCCGCACCATGACCAGGTAAAAAGTTCTTTTGCGCAGGAGTCTCAGAACTTTTTTACAAGTTGGAATGTCCAGCTTTGCCTCTGCGACAGGCTGACCGGCGAGTTCGTGAAACCACAGATCAATTCGCTCTGGGCTGACCTTTTGGCTACTGGCGGTCTCCAGCCATTGCATGAAATCGGGGTTGGCGCTGCCCAACCTGCGCAACACGCCTGACCAGGACAATGCGTTTGTCAGCGGTGATTTATTCATGGAGAGCTTGTCGTCAAGTTAAAATGGTTCTTAGTGATAGTGGTAATGGTAAGCGCTTTTTTATCAGTCATATACATTTCTAAGGTCATATCAAGTTTTGTTATTCGTTCGTAAAACTCTTCGCTATTTGCTGATTACTCTGCTGTTGCTCTATTTTGTCGCGGCAACCATGATGTTGGGTGTTCGATATTTGGTGTTGCCGCACATCAATGAGTGGCGGCCCCAGATCGAAAAGCGGCTGTCCAGCGCATTGGGCGCCCAAGTCACGATGGGCGAGATTGCTGCGAGCTGGTCTGGCCTGAATCCGACCCTTGCGCTGGAAAACCTGCGATTACGCGATCGTCAGTCCAACCTGGAGCTTCTGTATGTGCCCGATGCGTTTGCAGTCGTGTCCTGGCGCAGTCTTCTGGCGCTCGATATTCGGTTAAGACAACTTGAGATTAACGGTATCCATCTTTCCGGAAGCCGAAGGGACGATGGTCGGTTTGTATTGGCGGGGAATGTCGTCGAGGAACATAGCAGCGAAAAATTCAAACTTTCGACGGATACGCCGGCTGTGCGCTGGCTCCTGAATCAAGGACAAATCGTGATTCGGAATGCGACGTTTCTGTGGGATGATCAGTTGCGTCGCGCGCCCGAACTTGCGATCGAAGGGATCGACATCACCATTTCCAATGGGATTTTTCGCCATCAGCTGCGCGCGATTGCGACCTTGCCTCCAGAGCTTGGCAGCACTGTCGAAATGATTGTGCGTACGGACAATTTAATCAATCCACTCGCATCGCACGAACAAGGTGATGCAGAAGTTTTCTTTGAGATCAATGATGCGCAACCAAGCGCATGGCGTCCTTGGCTGGATGTGCCTCAAACCGAAGGCCGGTTTGCCACACGCGTCTGGATGACCATGTCGGCGGGACATTTTGGTCGAACAACTGTTGATCTGGCAGGCTCTCACGCAGCCGTTTTTCTAGGGGAACAAGATCGCACAGTCGTTCGGGCCGACAGGCTTGAACTCCGGCTCAACGGTTGGCTGGGCGATCTTTTTCCAGAAAATCAGTGGCTGATTTTTGATCGAAGTCCCAATCGACTGGGTACCGCACTTTCGCTCAAAGGGCAGGGCCTGAAAGTAGAAAACGGTATGTTTGATCCCCCCGTATTGCTGGTGGGAGACGTTTCGGCTAATACCCAATGGAATCGCACTGAGAATCAAAAGCTTCAAGTGGCCGCGACACGAATTGCTCTCGAATCAAAACAATTAAGCGCAGAACTTCAAGGTAAGTGGACGGAGGGGAACGACGCTTCTCCAGGAGTGGTGGATTTGACTGGAACCATACAAAAAGCCGATCCGACCCAGCTATACCAGTACGTGTCGACTGCTGTGAGTGCCGAATCGAGGGAGTGGATGCGACGCGCGATTCGAGGTGGCGAGTTAAACCAGATGACGCTTACTTTTCAGGGCGATCTCGCCAAGTTTCCATTTAATGCGCCTGGCAAAGAGGCGGGGATTTTTCGTCTTGAGGGGCAGTTTGCCAACGTTACATTTGATTACGATTACGTCGAGCCACATGAACCCCAGTGGCCGGCCGTGACAGTCGAAAAAGGCATTGTTGAGCTTGACAAGATGGGGCTGTCAATTAAAAGCGATCAGGCCCATGTTGTGGGTATGCATGGACGTCCCATCCAGATATCCTCGCTCGAAATCAAGGCGCCTGATCTTGAGCTCAATCCTAATATTTCTATCCGGCTAAATAGTCATGGATTGATACAGGATTACATGGCGACCTTAAATCGCACGCCCATTTCTCATGATTTGGGAGCACAGCTGGAGTCGATGGAGATCAAAGGTCAAGCTTCAATGCCTTTAGCCGTTGACTTCGATCTAGACCAAAATAAAACCTTGACGGTTAATGGCCAGTTCAAACTCAATGATGTCTCAGTTGCACTTTCTAAGGGAAGCATTCCAGTTGAAAAAATCAATGGAATGATCGACTTTGACGATGAAATGCTGGTGGTCAGAGATTTGCAAGGTCAGGCTTTGGGTGGCCCCGTTTTATTGACTGGCCAGTGGGGTTTTAAAAAACAAAGTCTCTCCCTGCGGGGTGAGTTGACGACCCTTGCATCAGAGAAACATCAAAAAATCAGCGCCATGCTCGCCATCACGGGTCGAACGAGCTATCAGGCTGACATCAAGGGGAATGAAAAAGGTGGAATAGAAGTTGAAGTGAAATCCAGTCTCGAAGGGCTGACAGTCAAACTTCCTCCTCCGCTTGGTAAGTCCGCGGCTCAGAAATGGCCGCTTTCAGTGCGTTTTGTGAGCACAAAGGACGGAAAGCTTGAACGTTCTGCACTCACTTTTACACTTGCCAATTTAATGAATGGTCGATTTGAGCATGTCCCGAATGGCAAGGGACAGCCTTACTTTTCGCGCGGTTCAGTCGTAATGGGAGGGCCTGCAGTGTTGCCGGCCTCTGGACTTTCAGTCAACCTTGGTTTTGATCGCGTGAACTGGGATGATTGGAAAGCATTATCTGATCAGTTGACGGCCCCGTCTCAAAACAATGCAGTCAGTACGCAGACTCCAATTTTTCCTGATTTGCAGCAACTGCGCGTGCGTTCCCCTGAATTCATTTTCGCTGAGTTGAATCTTCATCAAATGGATTTGATGGTGAGCAAAACAGCGTCTCAAAAATGGGCGGCTCGCTTGGAGTCGAAGGAGACACAGGGCGTTGCCTCATGGTCAACAGATCCCCGCGGGCGGATTGGACCCGTTGTCGCCAGGTTTTCCAGGCTTTCTGTAGGAACCGAGGGGACATCGACTGGCGAGCCGCCTAAAACGGAGGTGATTGATGACAAGCAATGGTCATCCATGCCCGCAATTGACCTGACAGTTGATGACTTTACTTTGTATGGAAGTCGACTTGGCACTTTGCGTCTCGTGGGTCAAAACGCGGATAACGGCACGCGCTGGATGATCAATGAATTAGAAGTGACCAATCCGCATGCCAAAATGTCTGCAAAGGGTTTGTGGCTGTTGAAAGGGCCAGAGCGTGGCGTCAGTCTGGATGGCAAGATTGATATTTCCAGCTTGGGCAAGCTTTCGGATCAAATGGGGTATGAAAACCGGGCCTCAGAGGGATCTGGCACGATTACGGCAAAGGTGAACTGGACAAACTTCCCTTGGGTTTTCAGCTATGCAGGCTTGAATGGGCAAGTCAACATCGATCTGAAAAACGGCGTTTTTCAACACGTCAATTCTCGTAGCGCTCGGCTCCTCGAGGTCTTATCCTTACAGTCTCTCCAGAGAATTTTGAGCTTTAATTTCCGCACGGGTGATGAATTTAAGGATGGCTTTCCCTGGAACAGCATTAGTGGGGATCTTTCTCTGAAGCAGGGTGTTGTCCACACCAAGGATCTGGTCGTACGGAGTCCTATCGCACGTATAGCATTGACCGGTGGCTCAGACCTCACTCAAAAAGCGTGGAACATGGAGGCCGACGTCCGTCCCGTCTTGGACATGAGTGGGGCAGCCGTTGCCACCGCGTTTGTCGTCAATCCGCTCGCAGGATTGAGCGCGCTCGTGACGCAATTTTTGCTGCGCAATCCGATTGAGCGTGCGATGAGTGCGAAGTATGAGGTCAAGGGTCCTTGGGATGAGCCTGAACTCATCCCAATCGGAGTGCCGACTCCAGTCCAGACTCAGACGAATCCGGGTGGTTAGTCAAGTTTCTTGATTAGTTTCCGGATACCTTACTTCTTCATCATGTCAAAAAATTCGGCGTTGTTTTTAGTCGAACGCATTTTGTCCATGATGAATTCCATGGCTTCCACTTCGTCCATATCATGGATGAATTTGCGAAGGACCCAGATTTTTTGCAACAAATCTGGTTTGATCAGTAGCTCTTCGCGTCGTGTGCCTGACTTGTTCAAGTTGATCGCAGGGTAGACGCGTTTCTCGGCCAGGCGGCGCTCGAGGTGAACCTCCGAGTTACCCGTACCTTTGAATTCTTCGTAGATGACTTCATCCATGCGGCTGCCCGTTTCAATCAGTGCAGTACCGATGATCGTCAATGAGCCGCCTTCCTCGAGGTTGCGAGCCGCACCAAAAAAACGCTTGGGGCGTTGGAGGGCGTTGGCATCGACACCGCCTGTCAACACCTTGCCCGAAGCAGGAACAACGGTGTTGTATGCGCGGGCCAGTCGGGTGATGGAATCAAGCAAAATCACCACGTCTTTTTTCATTTCTACCAGACGTTTCGCGCGTTCTATGACCATTTCAGCGACTTGGACGTGGCGTGTAGCGGGCTCGTCAAAGGTTGAGGCAACAACCTCTCCACGAACAGTGCGCTGCATTTCAGTCACTTCTTCAGGACGCTCATCGACCAGCATCACAATCATTACCGCTTCGGGAAAGTTGGTGGTGATCGCATGAGCGATATGTTGCATCATGACCGTCTTGCCTGACTTAGGGCTCGCAACGATCAGACCGCGCTGGCCTTTGCCGATTGGAGCAAAAATATCCAGGATGCGACCCGTCAAATTTTCTTCGCTCTTGATGTCGCGCTCAAGTGTCATGACCTTGTCAGGATGCAGCGGAGTCAGGTTCTCAAACATGATCCGATGCTTGATTGCCTCGGGCGGAAAACCGTTGACCTTGTCAACTTTGACCAGAGCGAAATAGCGCTCCCCGTCCTTCGGCGTGCGCACCTCACCCTCGATTGAGTCACCGGTATGCAGGTTAAAGCGACGAATCTGAGATGGGGAGATATAGATGTCGTCCGTGCTGGCCAAATAAGAAGTGTCAGGCGAGCGCAGGAAACCAAAACCATCTGGCAACACTTCGAGTACGCCATCACCAAAAATCTGTTCGCCTTGTTTCGCACGCCGCTTCATGATCGCAAACATCAGTTCTTGCTTGCGGAGTCGGTTTGCGTTTTCGATTTCGAGGCCTGCGGCCATTTCGAGCAGCTGCGAAACGTGCTGCGCCTTCAGTTCATTCAGGTGCATTGATATTTATCTGGAAAAGTGACTTCTTTAGAGAAGACAAGGGTCAAAAGTAAGGGGGAGGTCAAGACGCGCTAAGAAGAGTCTGTGGCGGGCCTCGGACGGGCCCGCGCGTGGAAACGAATTAGATCGCGCCGTTTAAAAATTCTGTCAGTTGAGATTTGGAGAGGGCACCGACTTTGGTCGCTGCGACTTTGCCGTCCTTGAACAACATCAATGTTGGAATGCCACGGATACCAAATTTTGCTGCGGTTTCCTGATTTTCATCAACGTTAAGCTTGGCGACGGTCACCTTGCCTGCGAACTCAGCAGCAACTTCCTCAAGCATGGGGGCGATCATTTTGCATGGACCACACCAAGCGGCCCAATAATCCACCAGAACAGGCTGAGACGAATTCAATACGTCGGCGTCAAAGCTGACATCGCTCACGTTTTTAATGTGTTCACTCATGATTTTCTCTAGGGTATTTCAGTGATGGGTCTGTACGACTGTCAGACGCGTCCACCAGATGGGATGTAAAGACCACGGCGGGACATTTTTCGACTGTGTAGCTTCATTAAAGCACAAATTAAGCGGATCAGATGAACTAGCAAGACACTTTTTGACTGATGGGTCATCTTTACCACATTAAAAGCTTGCTCAGATTTTGAGCAGTCCGGTGATCAATGCACCCTAATTGCCAATTTCCGTAAAATGGGCGATCTTTTCCACAGATCTTGGGGATAACTTGAGTACGAAGTCCTACAACGAATCATCCATACGTGTCCTGAAAGGGCTTGAGCCGGTCCGACAACGACCTGGCATGTACACCCGTACCGAAAACCCTCTCCACATCATCCAGGAAGTGATTGACAACGCAGCTGACGAAGCACTCGCGGGTTTCGGCAAACACATTCAGGTCACGATGCAGGCGGACGGCAGCATGACGATCGAAGACGATGGTCGCGGCATACCTGTCGGTTTGCACCCTGAGGAAAAAGCGCCTGTCGCTGAGTTAGTCTTTACTCGATTGCATGCGGGCGGAAAGTTCGACAAAAAAGGTGGCGGAGCATACGCTTTTTCAGGCGGTTTGCACGGTGTGGGCGTCTCCGTGACGAACGCACTCTCAAAAAAGCTTGAACTCGTGGTGTGGAGAGACGGGGCTGCCCACCGGATGGTGTTCGCCAATGGAGACGTCGCCGAACCTCTGAAAGTGATGCCAGAGCTTGCGCGTAAAAAGTCTGGCACCCGCGTGCGCGTCTGGCCGGATGCATCATTTTTTGACTCTGCCACGATTCCAACGCATGAGCTGATGCATTTGCTGCGCAGCAAAGCTGTCTTGATGGCTGGCGTCAAGGTCACCTATGTGAATGAAAAGACCGGCGAGTCGCGTACCTGGCAATATCAGGATGGACTGGCGGGTTATCTCACCGAAGCACTTCAAGGCCTCGAGTTGCGTGTTCCGCTTTTTGGGGGCGAGCAGTTCGCCTCCGCAGATCACGAGACCTTTGCAGAGGGAGAGGGCGCTCAATGGGTAGTCGCTTGGGCTGATGAAGGCAACGTCGTGCGCGAGTCCTATGTCAACCTGATTCCTACTCCGGCTGGCGGAACGCATGAGTCGGGCTTGCGGGAAGGACTCTTCGCTGCCGTCAAGGGATTTGCCGAGTTGCATAGTTTGCTTCCCAAGGGCGTCAAGCTATTGCCCGAGGATGTTTTTGCGCGTGCCAGCTTCGTATTGTCCGCCAAGGTGCTGGATCCCCAGTTTCAAGGTCAGATCAAAGAACGTCTAAACAGCCGCGATGCGGTTCGCTTGGTGGGGGGATTTGTGCGGACATCCCTGGATCTTTGGCTCAATAGCCACGTTGAATATGGAAAAAAGCTCGCCGAATTAGCGATTCGTCAGGCCCAGGCGCGTGCTAGATCCGCTCAAAAGGTTGAAAAGCGCAAGAGCTCCGGCGTTGCTGTTTTGCCTGGCAAGCTCACGGATTGCGAGTCTACAGATACGTCGCGAACCGAGGTGTTTTTGGTTGAGGGCGACTCCGCGGGAGGCTCTGCCAAAATGGGTCGGGACAAGGAGTTTCAGGCCATCCTTCCGCTTCGCGGCAAGGTCCTGAACTCTTGGGAAGTCGACCGGGATCGCCTGTTTGCGAACAATGAAATCCACGATATTGCTGTCGCAATCGGTGTGGATCCGCACGGTCCCAACGACTCTCCCGATTTATCAGGATTGCGATACGGTCGAGTGTGCATCCTGTCTGATGCGGACGTCGATGGCTCTCACATTCAGGTGCTGTTGTTGACCCTTTTCTATCGGCACTTTCCGAGGCTCGTGGAGTTGGGGCATGTGTTTGTCGCGCGTCCACCGCTATTCCGTGTGGATGTGCCGGCATTAGGCAAACGACCTGCCCGTAAAGTGTATTGTCTGGATGCTGGCGAGTTGGAAGCCGTCCAGGACAAGCTCCGCAAAGAAGGAGTACGGGAGGGCTCTTGGGATATCAGCCGGTTCAAAGGGTTGGGTGAAATGAGCCCCACTCAGCTGTGGGAAACTACCATGAATCCTGATACGCGACGCATGCTGCCGGTTGGTTATGGATCGCTTGATCAGTCTGCAACAACACAAATGTTTGACATGTTGATGGGCAAGGGCGAGTCCGGCGCCCGTCGTACTTGGCTTGAAGAAAAAGGCAATCTCGCAGAGGTTGATATCTAAATGACCGACAGTTCTCAACCTGGTTTGTTCGACCCGAGTGATGCGGATGCATCTTTGACACTCGGCTTATACGCTGAGCAGGCGTATCTTGATTATGCCGTTTCCGTTGTCCGAGGGCGCGCTTTGCCCGATGTGGGGGACGGCCAAAAACCGGTGCAGCGCAGGATTTTGTATGCCATGCAAGCCATGGGTTTGCAGTCCGGCGCCAAGCCCGTGAAATCCGCCCGCGTCGTGGGCGATGTGTTGGGTAAGTATCATCCACATGGTGATCAGGCCGCATATGACGCGCTTGTGAGGATGGCGCAACAGTTTTCTTTGCGTTATCCCTTGATCGATGGTCAGGGTAACTTCGGCTCCCGGGACGGAGACAACGCAGCTGCGATGCGCTACACAGAAGCCCGTCTCACGCCCTTTGCGCGATTGTTGTTAGACGAGCTTGACGAGGGAACTGTTGACTTCATTCCCAATTACGACGGCAGTCATCAAGAACCATCGATGCTGCCCGCCCGTTTACCTGTCATGCTCCTCAATGGCGCGTCCGGAATCGCAGTGGGTATGGCGACAGAAATCCCCGCCCACAACTTGAGAGAAGTCGCTCAGGCATGTGTTGCGTTGATTAAAAATCCCGCACTCCCAGATGCGGATCTCTACGAGATGATTCCTGGGCCTGACTTTGCGGGGGGCGGTCAGATCATCACGGCCGCTGCCGAAATTGCGCAGATCTATCAGACCGGGCGTGGTTCACTGAAGGCGCGAGCCCGCTGGCAGTTCGAAGAGCTGGCTCGCGGACAATGGCAGCTGGTTGTGCATGAATTGCCGCCTGGAGCCTCATGTCAAAAAGTCCTCGAGGAGATTGAGGATCTGACGAACCCCAAGGTCAAGGCTGGCAAGAAAGCACTCACACCAGAGCAGCAGCAGACCAAGGCGCAGATGTTGGCGTTGCTCGATGCCGTGCGCGACGAGTCCGGCAAGGATGCTGCCGTGCGCCTGGTGTTCGAACCTAAGACTTCGAAGATCGATCGCGAGGAATTTGTCACAACGCTGCTCGCACTAACCAGCATGGAGACTAGTGTTCCGATCAATCTTGTTTGTATCGGTACGGATCACAGGCCTCGCCAGAAAGGTTTGCGCGACGTGTTGCTCGAGTGGATCGGTTTCAGGACGAGCACGGTGTTGCGTCGCACGCGTTACCGGTTTGACAAGATCACTGACCGCATTCATGTGCTCGAAGGGCGCATGTTGGTCTACCTGAATGTGGATGAGGTCATCCAGACGATTCGCGAGTCCGACGAACCCCGTCCCGCCCTGATGACCCGCTTTAAATTAAGCGAGCGTCAGGCAGATGACATTCTTGATATGCGTCTGCGTCAGCTCGCACGCCTGGAAGGCATCAAAATCGAGCAAGAACTGGCCGAAAAGCGCG
>JACCEA011604816.1_pt1 | contig 17112 bp, 15 predicted proteins | sample 7449851 | NCBI WGS metagenome assembly JACCEA01 (sample SAMN15323453, study PRJNA562643) | freshwater metagenome | isolation source: river surface water | place: USA:Blue River Watershed | collected 2017-08-18 | reverse complement strand
TTTTTTTACTTCCAGGATTAGCCTGTACCCCTTCCTACTAGTACACATTTTTAAACACTAAAACTCACACCACGTATGCACTACCTCGTTCCTGTAGATTTTTCGGACAACTCCCACCTAGCCCTTGACGTAGCCTTGGCATTAGCATCTCCAAGAGTAGATCGGATCACGGTAATCCATATCATTGAAACGCACTATGATTTTGCAACTCAGGTGGCATTGTATACCGAACAGCAGCTCAAAGAAGGAAGAAAAAGAGGCAAGGAATTGCTTGCAAAGCATGCGCATGCTCCCGTATCCTTGAGGTTTAAATTGGAAGAGGGAAATCCTGCAATTCAAATCAGTCAACTGGCAAAAAAACTAAAAATCGACTTGATTGTGATGGGTACTCAAGGTGCCAGTGGAATTACAAAATCACTGATTGGTACCGTGGCAGTTTCAGTCGTTCGCGAAGCCCCCAGTCCAGTCCTGGTAGTCCCTACGACTGCAACAAAATTCGATCCGCATCAATTTGTTCTTGGCTTGGAGTTTGCCGATCACGAACCTCCAACGCTGGATTGGTTGGCCAAGCAACTCAAAAAATGGAAAGGACACTTACAGGTAGTCCACGTATATCCATCTGATAAACAAGAATTTAGACAACTCCTTTTCGAACTGGGAATCAAGCAGTACCTCGCCAAAAAATACCCAAGTCTAAAAACAGAATTCTTAACACTAACTGGAGAAAAGCCAACAGAGGTACTTGGTACTTACATGAAATCACATCCAGGGATATTGGTGATGAGTCATGCACATCGGGGATTTTGGGAGGAATTATTCACCAAAAGTGAGTCCATTCAACTCGCTTTTCGTACCCAGGTCCCCTTGCTGATCCTTCGTTAATTATTTGCTAATCAACTCTTCGAAGTCGTCACGGATGTAGATGACGTTACGGCCCAGCTCAATCCATTTTTTCTTTTCCAATTGCTTCAGCAATCTAGAGATCACCTCACGAGCAGTACCCAATTCGTTGGCCACTTCTTGATGCGTAGTGTGCAATTCATTGGTTTTCAGCTGCTTCATTTTGGTGACAATGTAATTCATCAAACGCTCATCCATTTTCTTGAACGCAACCGCATCCAAGACAACTAGCATTTCCTGAAAGCGATGCTGGTAAGTGCTCGAAACAAAATCCTTCCATTGCTTGAATTCGTCCGTCAGTTGCTCATGTACCTGAATGGGAATAAACAATACAGTTACCTTCTCCTCCACCACCGCTTTGATTTCACTGGGTCGTGCTGCGGAGCAACAGGTCAATGAAAGGGCACAGGTTTCACCTGTTTCCAAATAATATAAAAATAGCTCCTTCCCCTCCTCATCCATTCGCATGATTTTGATAGATCCCTCTAGCACCAAGGGAACTGCCTTTACAAATTGACCAGGTTCCATCAACGTTTTACCTGGCTCAAAGGTCGAAAACTGACCTTTTTCCACTAACCGATCCAATAGCTTGGGATCGGTTAGGTTAGGTAACGCCTGCCTTAAAATGTCTCTTGTCATGAATTAAAAGTAAGCAACAAAAATGAATTTGCCCAAGGATTTGATTTGGTAACCAAAGTCACAATTTCGAATACAACCTGTCAATTTGAGGCAATTTCGTGTAGATCAGGGCAAAGGGTGACTTATGTCACGTTTTGGTTCAAAATTAAGGTTTTACTTACTTCTAATTAACAACCCAGCCCTATGAACCATTATCAAATTTTAATTATTGGAGGAGGAACTGCCGGCATCACCCTAGCAGCCCAACTCAAGCGCAGAAATCCAGCGCTTCAAATAGGTTTAATTGAACCATCCGAAAAGCATTATTACCAACCAGCCTGGACCCTAGTAGGAGGCGGGGCATTTGACTTTAAAGATACTGTTCGGGATATGGCCGACTACATTCCAAAAGGTGTAGACTGGATCAAGGACAAAGCCACTGCCCTGCTACCTGAACAAAATAAAGTGGAAACTGCCCATTCAGGAACTTTTACCTACGATTATTTAATTCCCGTACCTGGGTTAGTCATGGCACCAGAATTACTACCCGGCTTAACAGAATCTTTAGGCAAAGGAGTAGTTTGTTCTAACTATACCGATTCGGAACATACTTGGGAAGTCTTGCAGAAATTCAAAGGAGGAAATGCGGTATTTACTCAACCTACTACCCCAATTAAGTGTGGTGGAGCGCCTCAAAAAATTATGTACCTGGCCGAATCCTATTTCCGCAAACAAGGAATTCGGGATAAAACCAATGTGTTTTTTGCCTCTCCTGGAACCGTAATTTTTGGTGTACCTGAATTTGCAAAAACCCTGACAAAAATCATTAAAGAAAGGAATATCTTGTTTCAACCGTTTTTCGCTCCCAGTCATATTGATGGGAACAAGCAAGAAATTACCTTCAAGTACATCAAGCCCGATGTCGATAGCTTTGAAATCCCTGCTAGCAACCCCTTGGGCGAAGAATTAATCAGCCCCTTAGAAGTAAAAGTTCACTTCGATCTTCTCCACTTAGCACCCCCACAGACCGCCCCCAAATTTATTCAAGAATCCACGCTAGCCATTCAAGAAGGTCCTGGGAAAGGTTGGGTGGAAGTAAATATTCATACCATGCAGCACAAGCGATTCCCCAATGTGTTTTGCATCGGGGACGTGGCCCATCTCCCAACTGCCAAGACTGGCGCTGCCATTCGAAAACAGGCACCTGTTTTAGTAGAAAACCTGCTTCAGCTGATTGCTAAAGGCAAAGTGGGAACTTCCTCCTATGAGGGATATTCCTCTTGTCCTATCGTTACGGATTATGACAAAATGTTGCTTTGCGAATTCAAGTACGACAATGTGAAGGACAGCGATCCCTTGATTACCAAATTTGTGGATACCACAAAAGAACAATACAGCATGTGGCTCCTAAAAAAATATGGACTCCCCTTTATGTATTGGAACTTGATGCTTAGAGGAAAGGCTTAGGACTACCTAGCCAAATCGTAAATAATCAGCTCATGAAAGCTTTAAATGAAGTTTTTATGGGCTTTTTTTAACTTCACAAAGTTCTAAATCCAAAGAGCAGATTATATAAAAATAAGCTTATTGGGTCAACTCGAAACTAAAAAATACACCATTCATCCAATACCACCTATTTTCCTGTGGGTTCATGTGCTAATTTTGGGTTCAATTATTCACCATGAAATTCTGGATTTACCTTCTATTCCTTTTAATGGGAACTGGCCCATTTGCTATGGCTCAGGAACTTCGTGTATTGGATTACGAAAATCAGAAACCCATTTCTGGGGTTCAACTTGTGGATAAAAAATCAAAAATAAGTACCTCCACCACAGAAGAAGGAACCGCCAGCCTTTCGGTATTTCAAGGCAAAAATCCACTTACCCTTTCGCTACTAGGCTACAAAAGCAAAACAATTTCTTGGGAAGATATTGAGGCATTGAATTACTTAGTTTACCTAGAAACCAGTTCCCTCACCCTAGCGACCACGGTGATCTCCGCATCAAGATGGAATCAAAACGAAGCCGATGTGTCGGGAAAAGTACGGCAACTCGACTCCGAATGGCTTGATCTGCGTAATCCTATGACTACGGCAGATTGGTTGGGATCCTCTGGAGAGGTATTTGTTCAAAAAAGCCAACTAGGAGGCGGAAGCCCGATGATCCGAGGGTTTTCAGCCAATCGTCTCCTCTACTCCATCGATGGAGTTCGTATGAATACAGCCATTTTCAGAAGTGGCAATCTCCAACAGGTTATTTCGATTGATCCATTTTCCCTACAAAATACGGAGATTCTATTTGGGCCAGGCGCAGTGATGTATGGCTCGGATGCCATTGGAGGGGTGATGGTCTTTGAAACCCTACGGCCGGATCATGACAACCAACAACTGAAAGGAAATTTTGTGAGCCGTTTTTCTTCAGCTTATTCCGAAGAAACGATCCATGCGGATCTTAGTTATGGCAAAGGAAAATGGGCATTTGTTACAAGTGCCTCCTACTTTGACTTTGGGGATTTGACCATGGGGAAAAATAATGGGCAAGCCTCCTATCTCCGGTCTACCTTCGTGGAACGAATCAATGGAAAAGACCAAGAAATCACCAATCCCAATCCAAGAAAACAGGTCGGAACAGGTTACAAGCAGGTAAATCTGATGCAAAAAATCAGTTTGAAGGCGACAGCAAATTCGACAATCGACTATGCATTTCATTATTCTTCCACAAGTGACATTCCTCGTTACGATCGCTTAATCGAAAAGCGTGACGGGAAATTACGGTTTGCACGATGGGATTATGGCCCTCAACGCTGGATGATGCAGCAGCTCAACTGGAAGGCCACAAAACTGACAAAGATCTACGACCAAGCAAAAATTACAGCAGCTTCTCAATTCTTCGAAGAAAGTCGAATCGAACGTCGCATGGGCAATGCAACTCAATTTGAGCGAGTAGAGAAAGTGCAGGCATCTTCGCTAAACGCTGACTTCATTAAAAGCTTCTTCCAAACTCATTTTCTAAACTATGGGGTTGAAGCAGTAATTAATAAGGTGAATTCCAAAGGGCAATCGGTAAACATAGGCAATCAGCAGGTAGCAGAAGCATCTGCCCGTTACCCCAATTCCACCTGGACTTCCTGGGCGGTCTATGCGAATTACACAGCCCCAATTAGCCCCAAATGGAAGATGCAATCGGCACTTCGCTACAACATCAATGGAATAAATGCAGACTTTGCCAACAACCTAAATTTTTATCCCCTTCCTGTACTCCAATTCAAGGATGACTACCATTCGGTTACAGGCAACTTGGGTTTTGTGTACCAAGCGGATCCTAGTTTTAGCATCTCTCCACAAGTAGCTACAGGATTTCGTGCTCCAAACGTAGATGATATGGGCAAAATTTTTGATTCCCAGCCTGGCAGCCTTTTGCTTCCGAATCCACAACTGCGGCCAGAATATGCCTACAACGCCGAACTAAATTTGAACAAAGAACTCTTTGGTACGCTCAAATTGGATGTAACCGGCTACTATACCTGGTTGGATCAAGCCATGGTGCGAAGACCAACTTTATGGAATGGCAAATCGGAATTGCTTTACGATGGAGAGTTGAGCCAGCTTTTTTCCATCCAAAATGCAGCATTCGCAGAGGTCAAAGGAATTCAAGCAGGATTTGAGTTGGCCTTGAGTCATCAGCTCCTACTCAGTTCCAATTACAACTGGCAAAAAGGAGTCGAGGAATTGGACGACAAAAGCAGCAGCCCATCAAGGCATGCCGCTCCTGCCTTTGGAGCGAGTAAACTTCGTCTACATGGAAAAAAGGGGACCTTGGAGTTGAGCGCCCAGTATAGTGCCGCCATGCCCTTTGAAAAAATGCCCCAAGAAGAAATTGCCAAACCTGCACTCTATGCCACGAATGCGCAAGGTAATCCCTACTCCCCTTCCTGGGTAATCATCAACCTCGCAGCGCGGATTCCGATCACCTCAAGTATCCAATTCAATGCGGGCATTGAAAACATAGGAAATCTACAGTACAGAGGGTACAGCTCTGGAATTGTAAACCCGGGTAGAAACTTTCAATTGTCTTTGAGAGGAAAATTTTAAAACCTCCATCAACTGCTCGATGTTCAGGCTCAACACCAGAAAACCGGTATAAAAATTTTCTGAATATCCGCTTATTTACAACCAACCAAAGAAAACAAAGGTTGAAGTTCAATTAGGTGAGCTGTGGACCGTGGACTGCGGTCTGTGAACGATTATCCGCAGTTTAAATAGGCATGTTCATCAACTAGGATGTTTGCGGATAATCAGATAAAATTTCTTCCTTATTTTTCTTTAGATTCATTCCAAATACCCGTACTTTTGGTCAAAGGTTAGGATACATTAATGACTGCGGACCAACTTACGCTCAATCAATCTGGTAAAATCTTGGAGATCAGTTCCTCCCCATTAAAAATCAATTTAATGGAGTTGGGATTTCTTCCAGGAAAGCAACTAACCCTACAACATAAAGCTCCTTCAGGTGGTCCCATGGCCTTTCAATTGGATGAAACCTTACTTGCTTTGCGAAAAAATGAAGCTGCTTTAATTCGAATTGAATTGCTCTCCTGACTATGGCTTCTAAAGATCATTCTGAAGGAACTGGTACCCCACAAATTGCCATCATTGGTAATCCCAATGTAGGCAAGTCCACCATTTTCAACTACCTAACGGGGTTAAACCAAAAAATTGGGAATTACCCTGGCGTAACGGTAGACAAGAAAACCGGCACCCTACAAATCCAAGGAGAAAATTTTGAAATCCTAGATCTTCCCGGCACCTACAGTTTATTTCCTAATTCCGAAGACGAAATCATCGCACACCGCGTTCTCAATAATCCAGAACTGGAGAAAAGACCGGATTATGTCCTGCTGGTGATTGATTCCACCCAGCTTTCTAGAGGGCTTTTTCTTGCCACTCAATTGATTGATCTGGGAATCAACCTGACCATTCTACTCAATATGGCGGATTTGGCAGCCGCTAAAAATATTGAGATTCGGAGTTACGAACTCTTCAAGCACCTGGGGGTCCCCATCCTTCAAACGGATGCTCGGAATCAAAAAGGCTTAGAGCAAATCAAGGAACTCATCCAGCAACGTAACTTTTCAAAAGCACCTCAATTCATTGATATTTTAGAGGTAGTACCTGCTACTTTGCTAGACCAGGTGAAAGAAAAGTTTGAATTGGAAAACAACTACCAGGCTTACCAAATGATTCGATTTGGCGGAAAAGACAAGTCCATCTCCGAAGCGAAACGGAATTGGCTCGCTCAAATCTTGGAGAAAAGTGATTTTAACTTGGAAGAGGCCCAACTCGAAGAAACTAAAATCCGATACAAGAAAATTACCGAATTGGTAACGAAAGCGTTAACCAAAAAAGCATCGCCCAAAGCAAAGTCTACCCTAGATAAAGTGGTATTGCACCCATTTTGGGGTTATCTAGTTTTTATCGGAGTTTTATTTTTGATTTTCCAAACTCTCTTTTCTTGGGCATCATATCCCATGGATTGGATTGATGGTTTTTTTGCAGACATCAGTGGGCGAGTTTTGACTGCTTTGCCTGATGGCCCCCTCACCCGACTATTGGCTGAAGGAGTAATACCTGGTATTGGTGGCGTTGTCATCTTCATTCCTCAAATCGCACTGCTGTTTGGCTTCCTAGCCATTTTGGAAGATACAGGCTATATGTCCCGTGTGGTATTCCTTTTGGATCGCTGGATGCGTCCATTTGGGTTGCATGGCAAAAGCATCGTCCCATTAGTTTCTGGAGTAGCCTGTGCCATTCCTGGCGTTATGGCCGCTCGAAACATTTCGAATTGGAAAGAAAAAATGATTACCATCTTGGTCACTCCCTTGATGAGTTGCTCCGCCAGATTACCTGTATACATCATATTGATCGGATTGAGCGTACCACAAGAATTGGTATTTGGCTTTATCAATTTACAAGCCCTAGCCTTGCTCAGTCTCTATTTGCTAGGGGTGTTGGGTGTATTGGGCACTGCATTTCTACTTAAAGTCATCCTCAAAACGGATGAAAAGAGTTTCCTGATGACCGAACTCCCTTCTTATCGAATTCCACGATGGAAAGATGTGGGCATCACCATGTTTGAAAAATCCAAAACCTTCGTTTTTGAGGCGGGAAAAGTAATCTTAGCAATATCCATTGTACTTTGGGTATTGGCATCTTATGGACCTCCAGCTACAATGGATGAGATTCGGCAGCAGGGAATTGCACAGCTAGAACAAGCTTCTACTCCTGAACAGATGGCATTGATTGAAGCAGAAACCAACTCATTGCTGCTCGAAAACTCATTTATTGGCATCATGGGAAGGGCCATTGAACCGGTAATTCAACCACTAGGTTACGATTGGAAAATCGGCATCGCGCTCATTACTTCCTTTGCTGCACGTGAGGTGTTTATCTCGACAATTGCCACCATCTATAGCATTGGAGGGGATCTTGAAGACGACCTGACGATTCGGGAGAAACTAGCCAGCCAAGTCAATGCTTCTACAGGGGAAAAAACTTTCACCCCTGCTACCTCTTACTCCTTACTCGTCTTTTACGTATTTGCTATGCAATGCATGAGTACCTTGGCAGTAGTCAAACGAGAAACAAAAGGCTGGAAATGGCCAATCATTCAAACGGTCTATATGAGTGCTTTAGCTTACCTCATGGCCTGGATCACTTACCAAATTTTTAGTTAACATGTGGCAGCAACTCCTCGTCATCCTTGCAGTACTTGGGGCTAGCTACTACCTCATTCGGAAGTTTTTCCAAAAACCAAAGGGCGGGGCAGGTTGCGACAAATGTGCCAAATCCTAAACGCTGTCCGAGTCACATGGATTTCCCAATTATTTTTTTGAATATTGGCCTATGCGAAAAATAGCCTTCCAAAGCATACAAACCACCATTTTTTCCTATGTAGGGGTGGTACTAGGCTATATCAATGTGCTATGGCTATATCCATACGCCTTGGATACCACCCAATTGGGCACATTTCGGACCATCCAAGACCTCGGTTTGCTGTTAGTTCCCTTTGCACAGTTGGGTTTAGGACATGGAATTACGCGCTATTTTCCCAAGCTCGAGCGCAACCAAGCCGCCTTGCTTACCTTTAGTTTGCTCTTTTCCTTCCTTGGATTTGGCGTAGTTGCACTTTTGTTTTTTGGATTTAAGCAACAAGTCATTTCCCTATTTGCCTCTAATTCCCCTGAGGTAATCAATTTTCTAGGCATCGTCTTGTTTATTGCCTTATTCTCAGTTTGGAATAGCATTCTTGATGCCTTCGCCCGATCTTTTGTCAAAGTAGGGATTCCTACCTTCTTCAGGGAAGTATTCCTTCGACTGCTCACCTCGATTTTAGTGACGCTATACCTGCTCAAATGGATCTCGTTTGATCAAGTGATGCAGGGATTGGTAGGTGTTTATGGCCTATCCATGCTTGGAGTAGCTATTTACATGGTTTGGTTGGGTGTGTTTAAACTGGATTTTTCCTGGAGCAAGTTTCCAACCGGTTTTAAAAGTTCGCTCCTCAAATACAGTTTGCTTACCTTTTTGGCTACGGCAGCTTCTACCCTGATCCTGAAAATTGATTCAGTCATGATCAGTTCCATGCTTAGTTTGGAGGCAAATGCCATCTATTCCATTGCATTTTACATGGCCTTGGTGATTGAACTACCGAGACGGGCGATTTCGCAAGTGGCCATGCCCTTGATTGCAGCCCATTTTGCGCAGCAGCGGCTACAGGAAATCAACCTCCTCTACCGGCAATTATCCAATCGACAGCTCTACATCTGCTTGCTCCTTTTTGCGCTTATTTGGGCCAATATTGACTCAATCTATCAGTTTGTACCCAATCGAGAAATCTACCAAACAGGAAAATGGGTGGTGTTGATTATTGCGCTTGGCAAATTGGTAGATGTAGCCTTTTCCTTGAATTCGGAGATTTTGGTCTTCTCGGCTTACTACCGCTTCAACTTAATCCTGACCGTAAGTATGAGCCTGTTGCTAATCGCTGCAAATTATTTTTTGATTCCTATATTGGGGATAGAAGGTGCCGCCGTAGGTTCTGCTGCAGCAATGCTCGCCTACAATTTGGTCAAATACGGGTACCTCAAGTGGCGGCTAAACTTGGATCCTTTTAGTCTAGAAACCTTTAAAATTTTAACAGTGGGGATTCTAACCGTTTCGGCGATGTACCTGAGTCCAGTACTAACTAATCCATTCTTTTCAATTGCAATTACTTCCTTACTTGTGGTAGCAGTATTTGTGGGAAGTTCGGCCCTACTTGGGGTGGGCAAAGAAGAATGGGCTTGGCTAAAAAATAGAGGAAAGTAATCCGGGCCTAAGAGTGTTACGAAACCTCTAGTAGTGACAAGATTTGAGCTGCCTTGATTTCGCAACCTTCCACTGTTATCCTGCTTTTTGAGCGAGGCCCGATCCAGATAGCTATCGGTTCGGGGTGAGGCCTGATTTTGAAGGGGGCTTTACTCGGTATTGTTTTTAATTTGTGAAGTTCGAACAAGTCGACGGCCCGGATACATCAAAGGTACACAAGGAAGCGGATTAGTCAGTAAACTAGAAGCGAAGAATTTATTCTTCAGCAATTCCTTCATCCAAAAGTCAGCCTCCTCCCCCTATTTTCGCGGAACTCAAAAAAACTGGGCCCAATTCATCGGAGAAACATTTCGATCGAGAAAAATTATTTTTATAGGAATCCAAAGAATAATTGACATCGATTACCTTTACCGCTAGTAACTCCAAAATTTCATGTATCCGATAAAAAAATTGATAGTCTGTCTAGACCAAAGTCCCTTAGACCAGACTTTAATTGCCTTCGCTGGGTTTATCGCAAAAGTAAATCAGGTCAAGAAAATTTACTTTGCCAACGTGATCAAAAACTTCTCGCTTCCCAAAGAAATGCAAGAGGAGTTTCCGACGTTGATCGAACAGATGCTTGCCGAACGGAAGGCATACATGGAAGAATTGGTTGCCAAGGAATTCCCGAAAGTCAAGGGCATTGAACTAAGTTTTGTAGTCAAAGAAGGGAACCTATCTAAAAAAATCTTGAAGCTCGCAGAGGAAAAATCGGTCGATTTAATCCTCTTGGGAAGAAAAGTAGAGTTGGTAGGCACAGGCGTTGCATCCCAGCGCTTGTCTCGTAGAGCCTCTTGTTCCCTCCTCATCATTCCAGAAAAATCTCAACCTAAATTCAATAAGCTATTGGTGCCCAGTGACTTTTCTGAGCACTCCAAAAATGCCTTGGAAGAGGGGATTTTATGGGCTAAAAAACATGGGGGTGAAACCGAGCTCTTCTTTCAAAATGTCTTTACAGTTCCTTCAGGCTACCATTTTACAGGCAAGAGTTTTGAAGAATTTACGCAACTCCTAAAAAAAGATTCTGAAAACAGTTTCAGAAAATTTATCCGGAAGATCGACACCAAAGGAATTCAGATTACTCCAGTTTATACCCCAGACGAAGACGACAACCCTGTTCAGGAGATTGTTTCTACTGCTTTAGAACTTCAAGCGGATGTGATTCTTATTGGTGCCAAAGGAAAAACCGCCGCAACTGCCCTTCATATAGGCAGTATGGCCGAGCGACTCATCCAATTCAATAACCGCGTTCCTTTACTTGTAAGCCGCCCAAAAGGAAAAAACGCAGGGGTCTTAGATTACCTGGTAGAAATCTAAACTTGAGCTATCTCCTTACGCAAAGCCCCCCGAGCCGAAGTGATAGGGAATTAAGATTAAGCTGGAATCCTGCCGTTCACTATCCTTTACCCTTGGAAGTACATGATTTAAGGAAGTTCATTAAACCTTGCTCTCTTCCCTTGGTCTAACCGCAAACTTATGAAGGTAACCGATCAAGAAATTTTAGCCAGAATCCGCTCTCCTTTTACCAAGGAGTTGGGATTTAGGCAATTGATCGAAACCTACCAAAAACCTGTTTATCAAGTAATTCGACGAATGGTCCTGATTCATGAGGATGCGGATGACCTGACGCAAAACACCTTCATCAAAGCCTACAAGGCCTTGGATCGTTTTGAAGGAAACTCTACCCTCTTTACCTGGCTCTACCGAATCGCTACCAACGAGTCCCTAACCTTTCTGGAAAAAAAGAAAAAACGCTACTTCTTTTCTTTGGAGGATCACCAAGATAAATTGGAAGCTTATGTGGATCAGAGCCCTTCCTTAAGCGGTGAGGAAATACAACTTAAACTTCAAAAATTCTTATTAAAACTACCTGACAAACAGCGTCTTGTGTTTCATTTGAAATACGAAGAAGAATTGAGTTACGAGGAGATATCCCAAATCACCGGGACCAGCGTAGGAGCGCTTAAAGCCAGTTACCACCACGCAGTAAAAAAAATCGAACACGCACTTACCCAAGAATAAACCCAAACACAAAAACTAAGTCTAAGCATAGCATGTCACAGATTCCTAAACTCAAATCTTTTCAAACCCCTGATAACTACTTTGAGGAGTTGCCTGAAAAGATCCTTGCAAAAGCAAACCAACGAAAGTCCATCCCTACTTGGACCTGGGTAGCGGCTGCTGTGGTCCTACTCGGTGTGGGACTATGGCAAGCAGGTGGGTCTTATGAGGAAAAGCCCGTTTTATTGACCCCTGAAGAGGAAGCTATATTGTACATTGAAAGCGAACAATGGAGCACGGAAGATGTACTCAGCCTATCTGAAGACCCCAATGGACTTTTGGATCAAATCATTGAAGAAGAATACGCAAAAACAGAACCCCTATGGACCGAAGAAGAAACCTGGTTTTAAACCCGATGAACTACTTGAAAATAACTTTCTTTCTCGTATTAATGGCTGCGTCTAGCATGGCATTTGCCCAGCGCAATGGGCAGCCGGTAGATCCAGAGCGCGTGCAAGCAGCTCGAATCGCCTACATTACCACCAGAATTAGTTTGAGGACCGATCAAGCAGAGAAATTTTGGCCCTTATTCAATTCCTTCACCGAATCGAGAGATGCCTCCATGCGGACCATGGGAGATCTCGGAAGAGGGGTAGAAAGCATGAGCGAAGAGGAAGCCAAATCTCGAATCCAACAAAAGCTTCAAATCCAGCAGAAATTAGTTCAGGATGAAAAAATCTTTGTTGCAGAGGCAGCAAAAGTATTGAGCTACAAACAACTACTGCTGCTTCAGAATATAGCCAAAGACTTTAATCGACACTTGTACGAACGAGGTCGAGAAAGAGGAAATTAAATCCCCTTAAAATCAAACCTAAGGACTCCATTCGCTTTGAAGGAGTCCTTATTTTTTCAATAAATCTCGGATTTCTTCCAGTAACTTTTCGGTTGGCGAAGGAGCTGGCTTTTCCTCAGGATCTTCTCCTCTTTTTTTGAGGGTATTGATTCCTTTGATGGCTACAAAAATCACAAATGCGATAAAGGTAAAGTCCACAACATTCTGGATAAACATCCCGTAATTCAACGTGACTGCCTCTACCAGCACCCCATTCGTATCCTTGGATGCTCCTTTCAATACCAAGTTGAGGTGCTTCACATCTACTCCCCCAACCAGCAAACCCAAGGGAGGCATCACCACATCACTAATAAAGGAAGAGACGATTTTTCCAAAGGCCGCGCCAATGATCACCCCTACCGCTAAGTCCAGTACATTGCCTTTGACCGCAAATTCTTTAAACTGTTTAAAAAAAGACATGGGATTCAGATTTAAGTGAATGGATAACTGAACGCTCGATGAACGGCATTTCGTACAGGTAAACTACGTGATTTCTTGGTTTAAATTACTTCTTGGATTGAGAAAAAAATGAACCCACTCTTTTGGTTAAAAATTAAATCAAAATCCATTACACGGGAGTTATTCCCCTAAAACAGCCATCAGATTTCTAAATTTTAAGTAACCTTGCACCCAAATCACTCACTTATGTCGGCACCTCTTGCTCCCAAAAAATCGCAACTTCTTGAAATTCATGGCCATCAACGTCAGGATTGGTATTACTGGATGAATGACCGGGAGAATCCAGAGGTCATCGACTACTTGAATGCGGAGAACAGTTATCTGAAGGAAGTCATGAAACCGACGGAATCCCTTCAAAAACAGCTTTTCGAAGAAATGAAAGGCCGAATCAAAGAACAAGACGAAAGTGTGCCTTATTTTAAATCAGGATACTACTGGTATACCCGATTTGAAAAAGGGAGCGAATACCCGGTCTTCTGTCGAAGATTAGGAAGTCTAGATGTACAAGAGGAAATTATTCTGGATGTCAATATCCTTGCTGAAGGAAAAAGTTATTACCAGGTTGGGCAGGCTACGTGCAGCACCAACCAGCAGCTACTTGCCTTTGCGGCCGATGAGGTGGGTAGGCGGATTTATACGATCCACTTCAAAAACTTAGAAACCCAAGAAATTTTACAGGATCAGATTCCTGAGGTAACAGGTAATTTTGTCTGGGCAGCAGACCAACAAAGCGTTTTTTATTCCAAGCAAGATCCAGAAACACTCCGCTCCTACCAAATTTTCATGCACATTCTAGGAACTCCCACTACCCAAGACCTCCTAATCTATGAAGAATTGGATGAGGAGTTTTCTTGTATGGTCCACAAAACCAAATCGGAGAAATACATCCTCATCCATTCGGAAAGCACCATCAGTTCCGAGGTACGTTTTGTCTCAGCAGATCAACCGACCGCAAGCCCTCAAATCCTGCAAACCCGAATTCCTCATCTGGAGTATGCAGCGGACCACTATGGAGACCATTTCTACATCCGCACCAATGACCAAGCCCAAAACTTCAAATTGGTCAAAGCGCCACTCACAAATCCAAGCAAAGAAAATTGGATCGATGTAGTCCCACACCGCCCAGAAGTATTATTGGAAGATTTTGATCTATTCTCAAAATACCTGGTCACGCAGGAACGGAGCAATGGACTGACGCAAATCCGAATTCAACCTTGGGAAGGTGAAGGACATTCGCTAGCCTTTGAAGATGAAACCTACACGGCTTATGTAGGCACCAATCCTGAGTTTGATACCGATGTATTGCGGTTTGGTTACAATTCCCTAGTCTCCCCGAGTTCGGTCTACGACTACCACATGGTCAGCCGGGACAAAACCTTGATGAAGCAGCAAGAGGTAGTAGGTGGACACGACCCCCATGCCTACCATTCTGAGCGGATTTGGGCGAAAGCAGCAGATGGCGTGCTTGTTCCCATTTCCTTGGTGTACCAGAAGTCTACCTTTTCCAAAAATGGAAAAAATCCGGTGCTCCTCTATGCTTACGGATCCTATGGATACAGCATGGACGCTTACTTCTCCTCCAATCGCCTGAGTTTGCTGCAGCGGGGCTTTGTCTTTGCTATCGCTCACATTCGAGGAGGCGAAGACTTGGGACGTGCTTGGTACGAAGACGGGAAATTATTGAAAAAGAAAAATACCTTTACCGACTTCATTGCCTGCGCCGAGCATTTGGTTGAGCAGAAATATACCTCCCCAGCACACCAGTATGCCATGGGGGGCAGTGCGGGTGGATTACTGATGGGCGCAGTGATCAATATGCGACCAGACCTGTTCCAAGGCATCATCGCAAATGTCCCATTTGTAGATGTGGTCACCACCATGCTGGACGAAAGCATTCCACTAACCACCGGTGAATTTCAAGAATGGGGCAATCCTAAGGAAATGGAATTTTACGAGTACATGCTCTCCTATTCCCCTTATGACAATATCACAGCCAAGGCCTATCCCAATCTGCTAGTTACTTCTGGCCTTCATGACTCTCAGGTGCAGTATTGGGAACCTACCAAGTGGGTGGCCAAGCTACGCGAACTAAAAACGGATCAAAACCTCCTTCTTTTGTTTACCAACATGGAAGCAGGTCATGGAGGGGCATCTGGTCGATTTAATCCATTGAAAGAAATTGCCTTAGAATATTCCTTTCTGCTGATGCTTGAAGAAAAGACGAAGAAATAAAGAAATACCGGTGAAATAATTCCATGGATATTGGCAACTTAGAAGTCAAAGAAAAATTGAAATTTTCCTAACTTTGGACGTAAACCTATTCCTATTCAATTCATGAAAATCGCCTTAATCGCCCATGATGGTAAAAAAGCCGACATGGTTCATTTTTTGAGTGGATTCCGTGAAGCCCTTCACCGAAGCGATATCGAGCTCGTAGCCACAGGCACCACGGGTTCGCACATTGAAAAAGCTGGTTTTCAAGTAGAAAAACTTCTCTCTGGACCTTATGGAGGGGATGCTCAAATCGCAGCACTCGCTGCAGAAAAAAAATTAGCCGCTGTGATTTTTTTTAGAGACCCCTTGGATAAGCATCCTCATGAGCCAGATGTACAAATGCTAATGCGGATCTGTGATGTACACAACATCCCGTTGGCCACCAATCCGGCTTCGGCTGGGCTGCTATTTAAAGCCTTGACACAAACCTATGGAACCTAAGACAATCAAAAAAATTGGCGTGCTCACCTCTGGTGGGGATTCACCAGGCATGAATGCTGCGATTCGCGCAGTGGTGCGTGCTGGATTTTACTATGGACTGGAAATGTACGGCATTTACCGAGGCTATGAGGGAATGATCCAAAATGACATCAAAAAACTCGACTCCCGATACATTACCCACATCTTAGAACGAGGAGGAACATTCTTAAAGTCTGCTCGAAGCGCCGAATTCAGAACTCCTGAAGGCCGAAAAAAAGCCTTTGAAAATCTACAAAGCCACGGCATCGATGCCTTAGTGGTCATTGGTGGAGATGGTTCCTTGACTGGTGCTCACCTGTTTTTCGAAGAATACGGAATACCAGCAATTGGTCTTCCCGGCACGATTGACAACGACCTTTCCGGTACCGATCTCACCATTGGATTTGATACCGCCTGCAATACCGCCATTGAAGCGATTGATAAAATCAGAGATACGGCCACTTCACACGATCGATTATTTTTTGTGGAAGTAATGGGTAGAGATGCCGGCTTCATTGCCATCAATGCAGGAATTGGTAGCGCCGCGGCAGCCATCTTGATTCCTGAACGCAAAACTTCCATTGAAACACTTGTTGATAAACTAAAGACAAGATCCAAAGCCAAAAAAGCCTCCAACATCGTCATTGTAGCAGAAGGTGGACAAAGTGGTTCTGCACAGCAAATCGCTGATCAGGTAAAACCATTCTTGCCTCATTACGACATCAAGGTCACTATTCTGGGCCATTTACAGCGAGGAGGTTCTCCCACTTCTTTTGACCGCTTGCTAGCTTCCAAACTCGGTGTAGCTGCAGTAGAAGGACTGCTCCAAGGCAAATACGACGTGATGGCCGGCATGATCAACAATAAAATCGTTTACACCCCAATCGTCAAAGCAATCGTGGATGACAAGGAAGTGGATGATGAGGATTTGCGTGTAGCAAACATCCTATCTACCTAAATAAAAAAAGAGGGGCTTTTCTGATGTGCCCCCAAAAAGTTAGACACTTATTGGGGGCATTTCTATGAGCAGAAAAATCAAGTATGGTGTCGACTTCAAGCTTAAAGTCGTTCAACAAATCCTTAAAGGGAAGGAGTCAGCAGGTTC